>Ga0307509_10001175_pt1 | contig 44735 bp, 46 predicted proteins | sample 10_EM_MG_FD_202245 | JGI IMG/M metagenome (GOLD analysis project Ga0307509, IMG submission 202245) | Populus trichocarpa ectomycorrhiza microbial communities from riparian zone in the Pacific Northwest, United States - 10_EM | ecosystem: Host-associated > Plants > Roots > Unclassified | place... | reverse complement strand
GTCGCCACGTCAATCACTCCTACTGCTCCCTGCCACTTAAAGCAGCAGGTTAGGGTTCTTGCGTGGGTCAGTTTTAAATGGAAATCACCGGGGTCAGTGGATCACTTCGAGATGGAAATCAACAGATAGTAGGCCTGAAGTCGATCTACGCCATGAATGTGCAACTGTAGCACTATTGGTGCTACAGTTGCACATTCATGGCGTATCCTTTGACGCAAAAAGAGCTGATCAGTGAAGCCCGCGGCGACCTTACGAAGACTGAGTTCGCCCGTGTTCTAGGTGTGGATCGGACCTGCCTAGGGCGTTACGAGAGCGAAGAACTCGGCGCCCCGACGAAGGTGCTGAACTACTGCCTTCGTGCAATAGCTGCACGCGAGCAAGCCACAGGCAAGGCAGCTGAGTCGGTCGGGCGGGCGTTGGCCCTTGCTAAGCAGACGGTGGGATTGCTCGAACAGGCAGCGAAAACGTAGCCCACGGGATTGCGGGGCTCGTGACCCGTAAAAGATGTGGCACGCAACGCTCGTTGAGCGCACGAACGATACGTCGCTATGGACCGGGATCAGGCACGTGCGCGCGCCGTGGATGGCTCGTCGTTCACGGCGGGGTTCCGTGTGCACGATCCGAGTGCAGGAATCTTGGCGCGGCTTCAGGTCAGTCGCGTGAACTGAGCCACATCCCTCAAGACTCTCTGTGGCGCGGCCAATTTCACGCCCCTCGGCACGAGGTCTAATGTCAGAGCAACTACTCTGGCGCCCTACGGTTCTCAGAATTCCTGCGGACAATCTCACCCCGAGGCCACGGTCTTGTCGCGACGGGGCCGCACCGAACACTCTTGCCCTGCCGTTGGGGGCAGAAGGCGAAAAGCGCAGTAGTTCTGCTCGCGGAGCGAACGAGTTTTTGCGAGTGTCCGACCGGAATGCGCGTGTGCGTCCTGGGGTCCTTGCAGGGGGTAAGCCCAGACTGCCGGCCATGACCGCTTCCGAGACGTTCGGTCATCACGTAGAGAGCCCGCAGTCGACCCTGAGCGGTCCTAGCCAACGCGACCGCCAGCTATGGCAGTGCACAGCAAAGCGGAAGCTCGGCGAACGCCGCGATCTCGCTTGGTATCGACAAGCCGGCAAGCTCGTATATCTGCGGGGAGACGGAAGGTCGCCCTCAGCGCGTTCGGAATCTCGAGCATGCTCAGGTCGCGGAGATCGTGGCACTATGAGATGAGAAACATCTTCAACCTACAGGTTTGCGGCCGTTGGTCATCGCGGATCAATGACATCGAACTCGAACTGCACTGGCGCGGAATCCTCGATGAAGGCGCTGATCAGGTAATGCCCGGGAGGATCGCCATTGGCCACGTCCCAAGACTTTGAGATGGTGCCGTTGTAAATAGTCAGGGTCACATCCAGCGAAATCGTCTTGCGGTCCGCTGAGGTGCCGTAAGGCTGGCCACCGGCGCCCCACGTCTTCGGGGTTTCCGGCAATGTCATGCGTTCGAGGACGCGGACCTTGCCAGTCATCTGGTTGAGTTTCAGGATCCAACCGTAGTTTTGGTTGACCACCCGAGGGACTGTGTTTGAAACCTTGAAGTCCAGCACGTCGTTGTTCGGGGCGAGCTTGAAGAGCCCGAAGACCGCATCAAGCGGACACGCTCCATTGGCTGTCGGAGCGACCGCGCAAGCCTTGAACACGGCCGCATTGGATGCCGAAATGGATCCATGCGACGCAGCGGGAATCGGGGAGTCATTGAACCTGCGCGGCGAAGCGTTCGTCGTCTGCGCGTCAACGTGGGTGCACGCGACAGCTGCGAAAAGAACAAGAAGCTGGCGAAGATATTTCATGATGGATGCGGCTCGGCAAGAGACTGCTAGCACCGCGCTGAACGCAGCAAAGTCTATCCGCAGATCGACGGCTCACGAGGCACTTTCTCTCAAGCGCAATGCTTCGATGTCTGCTTGCGATGAGTGCAGTCCGTCAACGGATCGCGTTCGAAGGGCCGCCTTCAGTCTTCAGCTGAAGGCGTGTTCAGCTAGCGGCCGCGGGCATCGCCGCCGGGTCCATCCAGAGCGCCGCCCACATGTGACCGTCGGGATCGGCCAGGTCGCGGGTATACATGAAGCCGTGGTCCTCCATCGGGTTCACATCGGCCTGCCCGCCATGGGCCGCGGCGGCCTCGTTCATCGCGTCGACGTCGGCGCGGCTCTCCAGGGCCAGGGACAGCATCATCCCGCACGAGCCGGCCGGCGGGAACGGTCGCTGCGTGAAGGTCCGCCACTTGGCGTGCGTGACCAGCATGACGTGGATGGCCTCGCTCCAGACCATGGCGGAGCCGTCCTCACCGCTGAATTGCGGGTTCTGGCTGAAGCCCAGGGCCTTGTAGAAGGTGGTTGAGGCGCTGAGCTCAGTTACCGGAAGGCTGATGAAGAGGGTCTTGGTCATGGTTCGCTCCGTTGGCTGGTTGAGTCTGGAGTCCTGGCGCGTGCGGGACACCTCCGTCAGTACGACGATCAGGCAGCACCTGGATCGACAAAACCCCGCAGTTGGGAAATGAAGCTCCCCCGTCCGGTCGATTCGCAGCGTGAGCCGCCAGTGGCTACCGCCCGGCGAACTGGCGCTTACCGCCATCAAGCGGCCGTTCGACGGTTCTACCGGCGCCGGACCGAGCGGCAGCAATAGGAAGTACAGGTGCCACCGGGCTGCAGCCAGATGGGATGCGCCACGCCGACGACTGCTTCCGTGCCGCGCGAACTCACCGAACCGACCCCAACCAGTCGTTGACCTGTCGAACTTGCCGGCCGCAAAGGTGACGTTGCAGCGGTCCCGGTGCACCCATAGAGGACGGGGTGTCAATCGCTCGGAACCAAATCACGCCTTCGACGACCCCAAACGCCGGGGGTCACTTGAGCGTGATTCGTCAAGGATGGCACATAGTCGCTCAAACCAGGGCTCGCACGCCCTGGTAGCCGACATAGAAGCCCACCAACAGGGTCAACGCGCCGGAGAAGTACGGCGCCCGCCGAGCGAATTCGCCGAAACCGCTCCAGCGCTTTGAGACGTGTTTGACGCTCACTGCCGCGAGCACGCCGGACATCACCATCGTCAGCGCCAGGCCGATGCTGAAACACAAGACCAGGGTGGCACCCAGCGCAATCTTCTTCAGTTGCAGGCACAACAGCAGCACGGTGATCGAAGCCGGGCGCGGAATCAGCCCGCCCGTCAGGCCGAACATGACGATCTGGCCTGTGGTCACTTCCCGATTGGCGAAGCGGCGGCGGATGTCGTTGGCGTGGGCCAACTCGTGCGGATCCTGATAGCCGGGTGCCGCGACGTCCAGGCCCTCGTAGTCCTTGATGGCGTGGTGATGATGGTGGTCATCCTCGACGAACTCTACGTCGTAGTTGTGACTGTGGCTGCCCAGGCATGACCATGCGTGCCCTCGCGGGACAGCCGGAATCGCGGCGGTACACCCTTCTCGAAGACCTCCAGGCGCACGACGCCGTGGCCGGTGTCGATCAGGGTGAACTCGTCATGATCATGGGGCGCCGTGCCGCCACGTGCGCCGCATCATCCACAGCGCGACGCTGACGATGAGTACGGCGGACACCACTTGGAGATAGGGTTCACTGGTCTCGGCGCTCCACCTCTGGCCGTAGTACATCCCGCCCAGCGCGACCAGCCATACCACCGCGGTGTGCGAGACCGTAGCCGAGAGTCCCAACAGGATGGCCTGGGTCAGCGTCCCGCGAACGGCCACGATGAAGGCCGCCATCATGGTCTTGGAATGGCCGGGCTCGAGGCCGTGCAGCCCACCCAACAAGATCGCGCTCGGGACGAACAGCCAGGCATTGGCCGTGCCCTGCTGCAGCAGGGTCGAGAACTCGGTCATGTGGGCGCGCCCTACAGGTACTTGGTGATGGCCTTGAACTCGCGGATGGTGTCGTCCGCGTGCTTGGACCCGTCTCGTACCGCGTGATCGAGGCAGTGGTCGATGTGGTCGTGCACCAAGGTCTTCTTGGCGTTGCCGACTGCGCTCTCGACGGCCTGAAGCTGCTGGGCGATGTCGATGCAGCTGCGCCCCTCTTCCAGCATCGTGATGATGCTCTTGAGATGGCCATCGGCCCGCTTGAGGCGCTTGATGATGTCGGGGTGGGAGGCATGCGTTGTCATGCCGACTATCCTATCCTGTGGGATAGGATCTCGCGCACAAGTCGCTGCGGTTTGCCGGAGATTTTCGGCACGTCATGCGCGTGCGGTCGGCTCAAACAGCACGTTGCTGCGAGCGCTTTCCGTATCCTTTCCTTGCCATCTGTCGCCTTCAATCAATCGCGAACCGGAGTCTCCTCACATGAATCTCTCCAAAGTTTTCGCTGTCGCGGTCGCCAGCGCGATTGCCACTTCGTCAGTGCACGCCCATGGCATCTGGTTCGCGCAGCGCTCTACACAGTTGGCACTCATCTATGGTGTGGGCGCCGATGACCTCGACGCCGTCAAACGTCTGCCGCTCGTGAAGAGCGTCGCCGGATACGACGCCGAGTGGAAGTCTGTGCCCACGAAATTGCGGGTCGCCGGGCCCTTGGTTCTCGTCGACAGCGACAGCCAGCCGACCGTGGTCGCCGCAGTTCTCGAAAACGGCATCTGGAGCAAGACGCCCGACGGCGAGTGGCACAAGAAGGGCAAGGACGAGGTCCCGACGGCCACCACCAGCGAGAAGACCATCAAGTACGCGGTGGCCATTCGCGGGGAGCTCAAGTCACCTGTGCCGGCGCTCCCCGACCAGACCTTGCAGATCGTTCCGGTCGATGCGGCGCTGCCCGCAGAAATGGGCAAGCCGCTGAAGATGCGCGTGCTGTTCAAGGGCAAGCCCGTGGGCGGCGCACTGGTGCAGAGCGACTACGTCAACGACCCCGACGGCATGCCCGTGAAGAGCGCGGCCGACGGCGGCGTCACCCTCAACATTCGCAACCAGGGACTGAATGTCGTGGCCGTCACGTTCTACGGACCGCCGGACGAGCCCACCAAGATCGACAAGATCGAATACCGGGCAACGCTGTCGTTTGTGCTGCCGCATGCCCCAGAGGAGTGAACGCAGGGCTCATTCAGCGCCGCCCCGTTCAAGTGCGCGATCGTGTTCCGAAGGATTGAGCGATGAGTTTCTCGTCATGGAAGAAGTTGCCGCCTGCGCTCGCGCTGGGCCTGTCGATGCTGGCGTTCAACGTGCCCATCCAGGCCCACGGCAGCTCGAAGCCAGAGCACGGCGGTGTCGTCCAGATTGCTGGCGAAACCTTGCTCGAACTGGTGGTGCGCCCCGACGGGGTTGCCTTGTACCTGAAGGACGACGATGACGAAGTGGTCAGCGCCGACATGACCGCCAAGCTGACGATTGTCAGCAAGGGCGCGAAGACGGAAGTGCCGATGCAGGCCGCCGCCGGCAACAAGTTCGAAGCCAAAGGCCTGAAAGTGGTGAGCGGTTCCAAGGTGAGCGTGCTGGTGGTCAACAAGAGCACGCAGGCCAAGGTCGGCGCAACCTTCAGCGTCGATTGAGTGGGTACCAACGCCGATCTCTGGTCAGGCATCGACGTGCGTATCCCCCGATGGTCCATCGGCCTCGTACCGATCGCGCTCGCGATGCTGAGCGCGTCCGAAGCGTTCGCGCACGGCGTGTCGGACGACGACAAGTCGTTCATCCAGGGGAATCCGGGCATCAGCATCGGCCCGTACATCTACCTCGGTGCCAAGCACATGGTGACCGGGTACGACCACCTGCTCTTTTTGTTCGGGGTCATCTTCTTTCTCTACCGCCTGAAGGACGTCGGCAAGTACGTGACGCTCTTCGCCGTGGGGCACAGCACCACCTTGCTGCTCGGCGTGCTCGCGAACATCCACGCGAGTGCCTATCTGGTGGACGCAATCATCGGCCTGTCCGTGGTCTACAAGGCGCTCGACAACCTGGGCGGACTGCGCAAGATCCTGGGCTTCGTGCCCAACCAGAAGATGGCCGTGCTGGTCTTCGGCTTCTTTCACGGCTTCGGCCTGGCCACGAAGATCCAGGAGATGTCGATCTCCCCCGATGGGCTGCTGGCGAACCTCGTCAGTTTCAACGTCGGCGTCGAGATCGGCCAGTTCCTTGCGCTCAGCCTGATCCTGATCGTGATGACCCTGTGGCGCCGTACACCCGCCTTCCAACGCCAAGTCGTGGTGGCGAACGCCGGCTTGATGTGTGCCGGCTTCGTCCTGATCGGCTACCAGCTTTCCGGCTTCTTCATCAGGCAAGCAACATGAGCACGACCCTCAACCCCGCGATGACTGCGACCCCTTTTGAAACATCGACTCGTACGCTGGCGATCGCGGTGGTCGCGGCTCTGCTGACAGCGTTGTCGATCTTGATCCTGTTCGTGCTGCCCGCCGAACGCGGCATCGATCCGACCGGCATCGGCTCGGCGCTCGGCTTGGCTCAGATGCGCGGCAACGCCTCGGCGTCCAAGGGCGCGACCATGCCGACGGGGGCGAGTACCACCGCTGCGACCGAACTGCAAAGCAAGCAAACCATCTCGAAGGCCACAGCCTTGCGATCCGACGACATGACGGTCGTCCTGAAGCCGCATGCGGGCGCGGAGATCAAGGCACTGATGCGCACGGGAGACCACTTCATCTTTCGATGGGAGGCGACCGGCCCAGTGACCATGGACATGCACGGCGAGCGACCGAACGCCGGTGACGAGTTCACCCGCTATTGGAAGGAAGCCGACCAGACGAGTGCACAGGGTCAGTTCACGGCTCCCTTCGATGGCCGCCATGGGTGGCACTGGCGCAATCGCTCCGAGAAGGACGTGACGATCAAGGTGCACACGGCGGGCTTCTACGAGTCTCTCTTTCAGCCGCATTGACTGACGAACGACGTTCTGACCAGATGCGGAGCCTGTCCCGTTATAGAGCACGACCTCGCACCATGCACAAACAGCACGCACCAGCACGCGATTTTCGGCAGCGATGACTTGTGCCACCGGCGAAATCCACAGGACATTGCGCGCGGATCGCTGCGAACGGCAGAGTCTGCATCTTGCCAATTTCATAATTTCGACATGCCTCGCCAACTCGTCGTTATTGCGCTGCTGCTGTCAATGCTGATGCAGGCCACCGCTTTCGGCAGTTCCACGGCGGGTGTCGGCAACGGCCAGGCGGCGCTGCACTCACTGCTGCACTGGGCGGGCTTGGGGCATCACCACCATCGTCGTCCCCCTACGCCCACCAGCAACACGGATCTCGCAGAGTCCAACGCAGGCGAGACCTTGCGTGTGTCCGCCGTCGCCGACAGCGCGTGGAATACCTACGATCAGGATCAATCACCGGAGTCGGTCCAGCACCTTCTGTTGGACGACGGGTACATCAGTGGCGCGGCGATGATCCCTTCGTGGCCCGACGCCGTGCCGGCCGAACTGCCGCGCCCAGTCCCGCTCTGCTACGACACCGAGAGAGTGCCCGCCACGCCCTTCCTCGAGGGCTTGCGAAGACCGCCTCGGCTGCTTGCCTGAGGTTGCGCTTTCCTCCCGCGCCACACGTCGCTGGCGTGCCTGGTTCGCAGTGAAGTATTCGACGGTGGCGAGCGCTGCGCCGCCGTGGGTGAAGCACGCCTTCGTCCACCGAATCTTCGCGATCGGAAAGCCTCTGTAGTCACGTCGACCGGGCTGCGCGCACGTGCGCGCAGCAGCGGCCTCGCCACGCCTGCCATTTGAGTCTGTGTGCCCCTCCCAAACCCCCAGGAGCCTGACCACTATGTCCACCCGATATTTCCTTCGCACCGCCATCCAGGCATCCGCTTGTCTTGCCTGCAGCCCGTCGCTGTGGGCCGCCGACGCCGCGCCCTCGCCTGCCGATGCAGCCTCGAGCTCCAACGCGAACGCTGCGACGACGACGCTCAACACCGTCGAAGTCAAGATGGTCAAGCAACCGTACCGCAACATTTCGGCCACCGGCGCCACGAAGAACGACGCGCTGATCAAGGACCTGCCGATGAGCGTGCGCGTGATCACGGCCGACCTCTTGTCCGACGCCGGCGTCACGGATCTTTCCGGTGCGCTCGACCTCAGCAGCGGCATCTCGCGCCAGAACAACTTCGGTGGCCTCTGGAATAGCTACTCGATGCGCGGCTTCACCGGTGACCCGAACTTCGGCTCCGACTACATGGTCAACGGCTTCAATTCGAGCCGTGGCTACAACGGCCTGCGCGACGGCGCGAACACCAACACCGTCGAAGTGCTGAAGGGGCCATCGTCCGCGCTATACGGTCGCGGCGAGCCGGGCGGCACGGTCAACATCACGACCAAGAAACCGCTGTTTCAACCGGCACAGACGGTCGAGCTGTCGGGCGGCAGCTTCAACACCTGGCGCACCGCCGTCGATCTGACGGGGCCGGTGAACGAGAGCGTCGCCTATCGGCTGAATGCAGCCTTCGAGGACGGCGACAGCTTCCGAGACACGGTACACGCCAGGCACTACCTGGTCTCGCCCTCGTTCGTGTGGATGCTGTCGGACAACACGACGCTGTCTTACGAGGTCGAAGCGGTGCAGCAGAAGGCACCGTTCGACCGCGGTGTCCTGGCGGTCAACAACCAGCTCGGCGTGGTGCCGGTGTCGCGCTTCCTCGGTGAACCGGGGGACGGCGACATGACCATCAAATCGCTCGGGCACCAGATCTTCCTGCAGCACGACTTCAACGATGACTGGTCGCTGCAGACGGGACTGAGTTACCGGAAGAGTTCGTTGACGGGCTACTCGACAGAGGCTTTCTCGCCGCCATCGGACGGGCGCACACTGCCTCGCCAGCGACGCTTTCGCGACTACAACGCCACCGACGTCTCCGGGCGCTTCGAGGTGCTGGGCAAGGTCGCCACGGGCCCGGTCAAGCACAGCCTGCTCTTCGGTGTCGATGCCTACAGTTTTGACGATGACCGCTATCAGATGCGCGGGAAGCCGACGGACACGGTGCCGTATGCCATCGACATCTACGATCCCGTCTACGGCGTTTCGACGGCGCCGACCCTGGTGCCGATCACCAACAGCCAGGAGCGGCAGCGTGCGCGCGCTGTGTATGCCCAGGATCAGTTGGAGTTCTCGGAACAGTGGAAGGCGCTGGTCGGTCTTCGGTACGACAAGTACGACCAGACCGTGACTGATCTCATCAACGCGAAGGCCCCCCAGCAATCGCCGAGTGCCACGAGTCCGCGTGTGGGCCTCGTCTACCAGCCGACCAAGACGCTGTCGCTGTACGCCACGGCATCCAAAGGCTTCCGACCGAACAGCGGCGCCAGTGTTGCGGGTGACCCATTTCCGCCGGAGACCAGCCGCTCCTACGAGGTCGGCGCGAAGCTGGACTCGGCCGACAGCAAACTCACCGGCACACTGGCGCTCTACCAGATTCGCAAGAAAAACGTGCTGACCACCGATCCCAATCCCGCGAACATCAACTACTCGATCGCGGTGGGCGAGGTCGAGAGCAAAGGCGTCGAGCTGGACGTCTCGGGCGAGGTCGTGGCCAACCTTCGTCTGTCGGCTGCGTATGCCTATACCGATGCCAGGGTAACGAGCAGCACCACGGCGGCAGCAGCCACGGGGCTCGCAGAGGGCCGGCGCTTCCCGAACGTCCCGAGAAACATGGCCAACGTATTCGCGACCTACTACATACCGCTGTCCAACGGGCAACGCGCGTCCATCGGTGGTGGCGTGAGCTACGTCGGGGAACGCCTGGGCTCGGTCGATGCGAACGACGCCTTCACACTGCCGGCGTACACGGTATTCAAGCTCGTCTCTTCGTACACCGTCAACAAGCACCTGCGCCTGTCGCTGGACATCGACAACCTGTTCAACAAGGCGTACTACGCGAGTTCCTACAGTTCGCTGTGGGTCTATCCGGGCACGGAGCGCAAGTTCACGGCGACAGCTCAGTACAAGTTCTGAGGCAAGGCATGCGGTGCGGCCCGCGAGCGGCTGCACCTACTACTTCAAGGACCCCCCATGTCATCTACAGCAACGCTGTCCACAGTCCGGGCTGCCCCAGCCGAGGTCCGAGACGCGGCCACGGCACATCGATCGCGCATCACCTCGATCGACGCATTGCGCGGCCTGGTGATGATCATCATGCTGCTCGACCACGTGCGCGAGACGCTCTACCTGCACCTGCAGGTGACCGACCCGATGACGCTGCCTGGCACTGCGCCAGAGGTGTTCTTCTCGCGTCTGGCCGCCCACTTCTGCGCGCCCGCCTTCGTGTTCCTGACCGGGCTCTCGGCCTGGCTCTACGCCAACCCGCCCTCGGGCGCGCCGCGGCCGGTGCGCAGCTTCCTGCTCAAGCGCGGGCTACTGCTGATCGCGCTCGAATTCACCGTGATCAACTTTTCATGGAACGGCACGTTCAACATCATCTACATGCAGGTGATGTGGGCCATCGGCTTCAGCATGGTCATGCTGGCCTTGCTGTCCGGGCTGCCGCGCTGGTTCCTCGCCGGGTTGGGTTTCTTGATCGTCTGCGGCCACAACGCGTTGGCGGGCATCGTGGTGCCGCCCGACAGTGCCTGGTACCTGCCGTGGACGCTGATGCTGCACCGCGGCTGGGCCGTGGCCGAAGGGGTCGTGCGCGTCAAGCTCACGTACCCGGCGCTGCCCTGGGTCGGCGTGATCCTGCTCGGCTACTGCTTCGGGCCGATCTTCTCAGCGCGCCTCGACGGACGCGCGCGCCAGCGGGTGCTGGTCGCGGTCGGCCTCTCTTGCCTCGCGCTGCTGCTGCTTCTGCGCGGCTTCAACATCTACGGCGAGAACCTGCCGTGGATTCACGGCGACATTCCGGTGCTGACCGTCATGTCGTGGCTGAACTTCACGAAGTACCCGCCGTCACTCGACTTTCTGCTGATGACGCTCGGGGTCGGCCTGCTGGTACTGGCCGTGCTCGAATTCGCGGACAACGGACTGACCCGCGTGTTCTCGACCTTCGGCGGCGCACCGATGTTCTATTACATCGTGCACCTGTACTTCCTGATGATTTCCTACAAGGTGCTGCTGGCGATCTTCGGCCCCAATCAGGGCACGCGCTTCGGCGTCGACCGCGACGCGTTCTGGATCGTGTGGGTGGTGTGGCTGGCGCTCGTGCCACTGCTCTATGTGCCGTGCCGTGCCTTCGCTCGCTACAAGCGCAGTTCCAATCAGGCCTGGGTCAAGTATTTTTAAATGCGAGCACTGGTTCGGGGCGATCCGCTCATCGGGCTGGGGCTGGAGCGACGACCTTGACACCTCTCCTCAGGGATGGTCCTGCCTCGCGCGCAGCAATCCCGAGGATGAAGTGCTCGCCAATCGCACATAGACTGCGCGCGCCGAAAGCCGACGGCGGCGAGCGACCGCTCATGGCCGGGACTTCCACTTCGCAGTCAACGCGGACAGCAGCCATCCGGTCCGGCGCCGGCTGAACGGCCGGTCTTTGACGCGATGAGCTCAACATCTCGACCCGTTGCTGTCAGTCGGCGACCTGGCCCAGGAGCCGGGATGCCGTCTCTAACGCGTCGCCCATGCCTACTCTCGCGAGCGTTCCATCTGCATCGTGAATGTGAATCGGTCCGCGGGATGCGTCGTGACCGACACTTCGAACGTTTCGCCACTTGCGTCGAGATACCGTCGCACGATCTGCAGCCCGGCCGACCCCGCTTCGGCTTTCAGCAGTTCCGCGAGCTTCGGCGTCAGGATCACGGCGCGCACATCCTGATGGATGCGCGCGATGCGGCGCCCGTAGCGCGTTTCGATTAGGGAACTGATCAAAGCCTCGGGCGACGATCGAGCCAGGCTGGGGAGATCGGTGTAACTCGGGTCGACGAACACGTCCGTCCAGCACACGGGGCGGGGCTTCTTGGCACCGTCCATTCGCAGGCTCGAGATCCGCAGCCAGCGCGTTCCGCCAACGCTGCCCATCACCTTCGCGAGAGCGAGGTCGACGACGATCGGTTCGACCTCGTGCACGACACGCACATGCGTCGCGCCAAACTGCGCCAGTTCGTCGACCGTGGCGATCGACTGCGTGAACCCGACGGCAGCCTTCGCCGATTCGACACGCGTGCCGACGTTCTTGCGGCGCGAGATCAGTCCGAGGTCCTGCAATTCTTGAAGCGCCAGGCGAACGGTGTAGCGGCTCGCGCCGTACTGCTCGCACAACGCGAATTCGGTGGGCAGCAACGAGCCAACCGGGAAGCGGCCAGAGGTGATCCCGTCTTCCAGGTCGCTTGTCAGTTCCGCGCAGGTGGACTTGCTCATCGGGCGCTCACTTCTTCAATTCATGCGATCGCGGGGAAACCCGCATGGGAATTATGTTCGAACATACCTACAGTGTATTTGTTCGAACATATTAATATGTTCGACGTTTGTCAGCATATCGGAGACCCTATGTCCACCACCCTCCAGAGCGCCAGCACTGTCGTCGATTCCATTCTCTTTCGCGATGCGTTCGGCACACCGAAGATGCGCGAGGTCTTTTCGGACCGCGCACTGATCGCCCGCTACATCGAGGTCGAAGTTGCGCTCGCTCGCGCAGAAGCACGCTGCGGCGTCATCCCTGCAGAGGCCGCCGACGTGATCGCCAAGGAGTCGCGCCTGGACCGCATCGACTTCGACCACATGCGCGACGAGACCGACATCGTCGGCTATCCGATCCTGCCTCTGGTGCATCAACTGGTCGCGATGTGCGGCGAGTCGGGTCGCTACATCCACTGGGGCGCGACCACGCAGGACATCATGGACACTGCCAACGTGCTGCAAATCCGCGCGGCGCTCGAGGTGGTGGACGCCGACATCCGCGAGCTGCGCGGCATCCTCTCGGCCCTCGCGAAGAAGCACCGCGACACGCCGATGGCTGGACGCACCCACCTGCAGCAGGCGCTGCCGGTGACGTTCGGCTACAAGGTCGCCATCTGGCTCGCGATGTTCGATCGCCATCAGGAGCGCCTGGCGCAGTTGCGCGAGCGCGTGCTGGTCGTCGGCTTCGCGGGCGCCGCCGGCACGCTGGCCTCGCTGGGTAGCAAGGGCTTCGAAGTTCAGGCAGCGCTCGCCGATGAATTGAGCCTCGCCGTGCCCGCCACGACCTGGCATGTTGCACGCGATGCCTTCGCCGAAACGGTCAACCTGCTCGCGCTGATCACCGGCTCGCTCGGCAAGATCGCGGTCGACGTGATGATCATGGCCTCGACCGAGTTCGGCGAGTTGTACGAGCCCTTCGTCAAGGGTCGCGGCGCGAGCAGCACGATGCCGCAGAAGCGCAACCCGATCTCGAGCGAGCTGATGCTCGCAGCCGCCAAGGCGGTGCGCCAGCATGCCGGCCTGATGGTCGACGCGATGATCCAGGACTTCGAGCGCGCGACCGGCCCGTGGCACGCCGAGTGGATCGCGCTGCCGGAAAGCTTCATCTTCACCGCGGGCGCGTTGCACCAGGCCAGGTTCGCGATGGGCGGTTTGATCGTCGACACCGAGAAGATGCGCAGCAACCTTGGCCTCAGCCGCGGCCTGATCGTGGCCGAGGCCGTGATGATGGGCCTGGCCCCCGCCACCGGTCGCCAGCAGGCACACGACATCGTCTACGACGCTTGCCGCACCGTCAACGAGAAGGGCGGCACGCTGGCCGAAGCGCTCGCCGCCCTGCCGGAGGTGACCAAGCACTTCGACCGCGCGGCCATCGACCGCCTCACCGATCCGGCGAACTACCTCGGCCTCGCGCCGCAGATGGTGGACCGGGCGATCGAACTCTCGGCAAAGGTCGCGGCCTGAAGCTGCGGTGGAGGAAGACATCATGAGCAACAACATCTCTCTCGACGCTCCGACCCGGTCGGGCCCTTCTATCGCTCCGCCAGTGGCTCCGCCCAGGAAGCTGCCCTGGTACCGCAAGCTCGGCATGCAGGTGCTGCTGTCACTGGTGCTCGGCATCGTCGTAGGCTTCGCGTTCCCGAAGTTCGCGTCGCAACTGAAGCTGCTGGGCGACATGTTCCTGTCGCTCATCAAGGCCGGTGTCGCGCCGCTCGTCTTCCTGACCATCGTGCACGGCATCGCGTCGGCCGGCGACGTGAAGAGTGCCGGGCGCGTCGGCTGGCGCGCGATCCTGTATTTCGAGATCGTCTCGACGATCGCACTGCTGATCGGCATGTTCGCCGGCAACCTGCTCGAAGTCGGCAAGGGCATGACGACCGTGGCCGCCGGCGCCGCACCGCCTGCGGCTGCGAAGGCAGCACCGCAGGGCTTCCTGGAGTTCATGGCGCACATCGTGCCGGACAATTTCGTCGGCGCGTTCGCGAAGGGCGAACTGCTGCAGGTCGTCGTGCTCGCGGTGATGGTCGGCATCGGCATCCTCGCCATCCCCGACGGCCGACGCGCACCGATCAACCGTGGGCTGGATCAGATCTCCGAGGTGCTGTTCTCGTTCATCAACCTGGTGATGAAGCTGGCGCCGATCGGCACATTCGGCGCCGTCGCATACTCGGTGGGCAGCAACGGCAGCGCCGTGCTGATCGCACTGGCGCAACTGGTGCTGAGCTTCTATGCGCTGGTGGCGATCTTCATCGTCGTCGTGCTCGGCCTGATCGCGAAACTCTCGGGCTTCAGCCTCTGGCGCTTTCTGCGCTACATCAAGGACGAGATCCTGATCGTGCTGGGCACGGCCTCGTCGGAGAGCGCGCTGCCGCGCCTGCTGATCAAGCTCGAACGCCTGGGCTGCGCGAAGCAGACCGTCGGCCTCGTGCTGCCGACCGGCTATGCGTTCAACCTGGACGGCACCTCGCTCTTCATGGCGATGGGGGTGATGTTCATCTCTCATGCCTACGGCGTGCCGCTCTCGATCGACGCGCAGATCGGTATTCTTCTGCTGATGCTGCTGACCTCGAAGGGCGCGGCCACGGTGTCCGGTGGATCGTTCGTCGTGTTTGCAGCGACCGTGACGTCCACGGGAGTCCTGCCGGTCGAGGGCCTTGCGGTGATCTTCGGTGTCTACCGTTTCCTCTCGATGGCGATCGCGACGTGCAACACCATCGGCAACAGCGTCGCGACCGTGGTGGTGGCCAAGTGGTCGCGCACCTTCGACGCGCAGGTCGCGGAGCGGCACTTGTACCCGGAGCGCTACCCGCAGACCGCCTACGCCGACGAAGCGCTCGCCGACGGGAACCTGCTGTCAGAAGACACGAGCGACGCGAACGCGCACCCGACAGGCATTCCGATGGCCGGCGCGCGGTGATTGTTTGATCTCTCTTGCGTGGCGATCGTCGCGTGTTGCATTCCAGGGGAAGGTCCGAGAAGCCGCCGATCGGGACGGCGGCTTCTGGCCGGGCACTGACGGCCGTCAACGTCGGCTGTCTGGCCGCTCAATTTGGAGGTCGGCTTCCGGCGGTAGGTTTGAGGGCGTGGCCGTCGCTGGTCGACCCGTTACCGACCTTTGGTTCCCGAAAATTGTCGGCTGGTTCTGAGGTTGCCGGCGATCGATTGAGTCGTCGCAGTGCTCAGCGTGTCAACCTGCCGAAGCCGGAATCGCGTGCGCGCACGATTGCCTGCGCGCGGCTTTTGACTTCGAGCTTGGCGAAGATGCTCGTGATGTGATTGCGAACGGTCTTCTCGCTCAAGCCGAGATCGACAGCGATCTGCGCGTTGTCGCGTCCCTGAGCGATCAGCTCGAGCAGCTCGCGCTGACGCTCGGTCAGCGAGACGAAGGCCGGCTCTTCACCTGGCGCAACGTGCTTTGGCAAGAAGGCGCGCACCTCGTCGATCCAATGGTTCCAGCCAGGTTCGCTGGCCAGGAGCAGGTGATTGCCACTGTCGATCGGCACAAACTGCGCGCCGGGAATGGCGGTGGCGATCAGGCGCCCCTCCTGGAAGGGCTGACGCACTTCGTGGCGACTGTGCAGGACGAGCGTCGGGCACTTGACATGTGGCAGCAGTGCCGTCACGTCCAGGCGGGCGAACTCGTGCATGAAGCGGGCGGCGTTGACGGGCGAAGTCGAGATGCGCTCCAGTTCGTTGAACCACTGGTGCTGCTCGGGCGTGCCGCCAGGGATGAACTGGCTGGTGAAAAACTGGCGAAACGACGGGTCGGTCTTGCCCCATCCGAGTTCGGCGAGTTTGGTCATGGTCTCGACCTCTTCGCGTTCTTGCGGCGTATCGCTGCGTACCAGGCGGCCGCGTGCGTAACCACCGTGCAAAACGAGGTGCGTCACACGCTCAGGGTGGCGCACCGCGTAGGCAATCGCGATCGACGCACCTTGCGAAATGCCGAGCAGTGCGAACTGCTGCGCGCCGGACGCGTCAGCCACGGTCTCCAGATCACGCACCCAGCTCTCGAACGACAGGTCGTCGACCTCCCAGTCGGAGAGCCCGCAGCCACGTTCGTCGTAGCGCACAAACGTGCATTGACGCGACAGGTCGTGCAACAGGTGGCTCCACACCGGGCTCTCCCAGTCGTATTCCAGGTGCGACAGCCACGTCGCTGCCTTGATCAGCGGCGGCCCCGAGCCCGACGAGGCCCAGGCCAACCGCACGCCGTCATGGCCGCGAACGAACCTGATTTGCTGTTTCCGGGCGGACACGAGAGAAGGCGGTTGGCTGGTGGGCACGGAGACCTCCGGCGCACTGAAGTACGCACATTCCAACGAGCATAGGCTCTAACCCGACGCATGCGCTGCTGCGGATGAAGGGGCTCGGTTCTAGGGGTTGCAGGGCCACGGCCCCTGGCCCGCGAGCCGAATCCAGGAATTCAGCCCCCCGTCGGGACGATCGACCCATGGCGCTTGTGGCGTCGCTGCGAACAATCAGGCGTTGAGACCACAACCGGAGCGTCCCAATGAAAGTCATCGTCTTCATCTACGGCATCGTGAGCTATGCGCTCGGTGTCGCATCCTTGCTCTACCTGATCTGCTTCGTCAGCAACATGGTGGTGCCGAAGACCATCGACTCCGCGCCGGTGGGCGCGGCGTTGCCGGCGGTGCTGGTGGATCTGATCCTGGTCGGTCTGTTCGCCCTCCAGCACAGCATCATGGCGCGCCCCGCATTCAAAGAACGCTGGACCCGCATCGTGGCGAAGCCCGCCGAACGCAGCACCTATGTGCTGTTCACTGCGCTGATCCTGGCGCTGTTGTTCTGGCAGTGGCAGCCCATCGCGGGGAGCGTCTGGAACGTCGACAACGCTGTCGGCAAAGGCCTGCTTCAAGGTCTGTTCTGGCTGGGATGGGTGATCCTCTTCGCGTCGACATTCATGATCAATCACTTCGACCTCTTCGGGCTGCGCCAGGTGTACCTGCGCTTGAAGGGTGAGCCCTATCGGCCGGTGCCGTTCGTTCAGGTGGCGCTGTACCGCTTCGTGCGGCACCCGATCATGCTCGGGATCCTGATCGGCTTCTGGGCGACGCCTTCCATGAGCTTCGGACACCTGCTTTTCGCCGCTGCCACCACGGTCTACGTCTTCATCGGCATCGCGCTGGAAGAACACGACACGCGACAAGGTCTTGGCGACAGCTACGAGCGGTACCGACGCGAGACTCCGATGATCGTGCCGCTGCCGCGCGGCAAATCATAGGGGCGGCGGGCAAGGAATCGCCGCGGCGACATCCGGATCGCCCGGTTCCTTCGGTGCTCGCACAAGTCCAAGGTTCGCCATCGTTAGATGACGGTGCTCAGCACTTCGACATCACAGACTGAGAGGGAACGTATGAGCGATCTGGAGCTTGGTGTAGTCAGAGCGAAACTGAATGGGCTGATGTCGGAGTTCTTTCGTGCCGTCTCGTTTGAGCACGGCGGCAAGCCTTCGTACGGAAGCATTTCGGCGCTGTTCATCGAGCGCGGCCTGCTCATCAAGAACGTCAGCTCGACACCCGAGATCTCGTCCGTCTGTGAGTTCATCGAGCCGCGCGAGGCGCTGGTGCGCTCCGGGATGCTCACGCGATTCCATGAATCCGAGCTTTGGGAATCCACCGTGATCTTCGGCAATGTCGCTCATCGCTTCAGTGCCTATGCCAAGGCCTATCGCTTCTCGCAGGGGCCTCCCAAATAGTCGATGGACCAAGGCCCCATTGCCGATTCTTGGCCGTCTCACCGAGGGTTGGTCGAGTCGCCTTCGAGGAATCGTTCAGTGGCGAAGGCGGCCGCTTCTGCATTTGACGAGGCGCCGAAAAGCAGTCACCGACACGGACCCATCCTCGTCGGGCGCGACCACCGTGGTGGCTGATCTGCCTTCATCGGCTGACGAGTCCGGTGAGCCACTCGTCCGCTGTCGCCACCGTCGCCATCGCCGAGAAGATGTCGCTCATGAGCATGTCGTGAACTCGGGGGCGGCTGTCGAAGCATCCATCGGACAGCACTGAAGATGTGACCGCCATCACTGCGGGCATGTCAAAGTGCTCTAACTACACCGGCCACGATGGCGCACAGGAAGCGAATGTCGCGCAGCCCTCGCCCGAAGAGATGGAGGCCGACATCAATGCGTTGGAGGCTTGGCGAAAATGCGTCGTGGCCCGACGTGAGAAGAAGCGCTAGGCAGCTTCTTTGACCCAGCGTGTACTCGCAGGAAAGCAGGGCGACCCGCCTGTGTCGATGAGGCGAAGCGGCAACGACGGTTCGTGGGTACCGTCATCCAGCATGGCGACGGCGACGATCTGATCGAAGAAGAGCTGGTCCGCCTGGTTGAACTCGGGTCCGAACCGATCATTGACCACGTCGATGAGTTGAGACAGCGGCACCGGCTGTGGCCGAACCAGGCCGCTGCCGACCTCGGCAGGCCCGTCGAGCGGCCGCGCCGCGCTGACCTCTTTGACTGATCTCTTCTATGTGAGGTCACCCGGTTGCCGAAGCAGACTTCAGGCTTTGCGGGCCGCCCGCGCACCGGGTCCGCGTCTGTCTTCGGTCGGCGTCGCCGCGCGGAGCGAGAGGCCGCCGCCGCTGGCCTGCTCCAACCACAGCAGCGTATCGATATGCAGCATGAACGCGTCCAAGTACTCCGGCGACAGGTCGCGCATCGCTTGCAGCGTGCTGTTCATGACATGCGCGGAATTCAGCGGCCCGGCCATGGCGGGCACCTGGGCCAGAGCCTGGCGCAAACGCTGTTCGGCCCGCAGGCGCGACCAGGTGCCCTTGAACGCGGTCACGGCGTTGCGTGACGCCGGCGCTACCGTGTGGGAGAGCGGCACTGACGTCGGCGCAGCGTTCTGGCGCAGCGCGCCCTTTCGTGGCGGCGAAGGGGGACGCACGCCCGACGTAGTCGAGCGGCCGAGTCGATCGACCAGTTCGGACAGACCGGCCAGCACAGCTCGGCGAGCCTCGGGCCCATGCGGTGCAGTGGTAGCCTGACGGGCGGGCGGCGTTGCCGCAGCGTATTGGGCCAGCAGCTCGTCGACGCGCAGGATCAGCCGCAGCCGCGTCTCACCTTGCTGCGCCGCTGCCCGCCGTGCCAAGGCCTCGATGACAGCGAACCCGACCGGATCGACGCGCGCCGCGCCCTGCTCGCGCCAGACCTCGACTGCGGCGATCGGATCGTCGCTGGGCAGGCCCCGAGGGGGCATTGAAGTACCTTCGTGCTGCGCACTCCGGAATTCGCTCTTGGGGCGGCCCGGCGAGCTCATGCAGGCTTCGGCCGCGGCGTCGGCGCCATCTCGACACGCCGGTTGAGCGCGCGGCCCGCGGCCTCGGCGTTCGAAGCTACCGGCTGCTCGGCCCCGAAGGCCGCCGCGAACACGGCCGACGGGGGCACGCCCTCCTCGACCAGCGCGCGCGTCACGGTGAGCGCGCGTTGCGCCGAGAGCTCCCAGTTATCAGCGAACTTTGCGCGGCCGCCGTCGCGCACCTGCCGGTCGTCGGTGAAGCCACTGACCATCAGCACCTCGTCGCGCGCGACCAAGTAGGCGGCCAGCGGTCCGGCCAGGCTCTTCAGCAGCTGCCGGCCCTCGGGCTGGAGATCGGCGGAATTGAACGCGAACAGCACACTGCCGCTGATGCCGATGCGGCCGTTGGCCAAGGTCACGCGGCCACTGGCCAGCGGGATGGCCAGCGCACGTTCCAGCGCTGTGCGGCGCTGCGTCTCGGCCTGGCGCTGCTGCACCTCGGCCTTCAGACGCGCGGCCAGGTCGAACTGCATCCCCAGCACGCACACCAGGATCAACACGAAGGCACCCAGCAGCCCGGCCATCAGGTCGCCGAAGACGGCCCACACGGGTGTGCTCGATTCCAGGCCGTCGTCGAGTTCGTCGTACGCCGTCATGCCGCGTCGGTCTCCAACGTGGCGGCGGCCGAGCGAGTGGCGCCCGCGGGCGCCTTCGCCAGCTGCTGCAGGTCCTCGACGATCTGCTTCTGCGAGCCCAGCGTCAGGTCGATGATCTCGCGCGCCTGCGCCACGTAGTAGGCCAGTTGCTCGTCGCTGCGGACCATCGAATGGCCCAGTGCGGTCTCGATGCGCTGCAGCTGCGTCGTCAGCTGTTCGCTGGCGCCGCTGAACAGCTGCACCGCGAGGCCGAAGCCTTCGCCCAGGCTGGCCACTTCGGCCGCGCTGCTCGACACCTGGACGGCCACCGTCTGCAACGTGCGCGACTCGGACTCCACGGTCTCGGCGAAGCGCGCGCCGACGCGGTCCAGCACATTGGTGGTCGCGTGCACCAGCGCGTCGATCGCGGCACGCTGCTCGGTGCTGGCGTGGTTCACCGCGTCGAGCAGGCTGTCCAGCGTGCCCATCAAGCGGACGCGCTCGTCGAGGGCCGCGTTGTCGCGCACCAGGCTGTCGCTGAGCGTGCGTCGCAGCTCGCCGATGACCTCGGCCGCGGCGCGCGGGGCCTCCGACGCGGTCTGCACCAGCCGCGCGATCTCGGTGATGGTGGCGCGTGCGTGGGCTTCGGCCTGCGCGGCGATGGCCTGCGCGGTGCGCTCCAGCGTCGCGCTCATCAACGCCAGGCCATCGTGGAAGGCGGTCATTCGTTCGTGCTCGCGCGCGGTGGCGGCGGCATCCCTGGCGGCGTGCGCCTCGGCCACACCGCGCAGCAGGGTGGCGGCGTGCTGCTCGAAGCCGGCCACCGTGGCCGACAGGGTCTCGCGCGTGTGTTCGGCGAGCGCTGCGTGGCCTTCGCGTTGTTGGGCCAACGCCTGGCTCCGGGATTCGGCCAACAGGCCTGCGCTGCGGTCGGCGCGCTCGGCCACACCGTCCAGCAGTGCGGCCGAGCGTTGCTCGAAGGTCTGTGCGTATCGCTCCAGGCCGACGTGCAAGCCTTGTGTCAGGGCTTCGTTGTGGCGCTGCTGATCGGCCAGGGCCGCCTGCCAGCGCTCAGCCAGCGTGGCGGCCGTGGTGTCCAGGCGTGCGGACACACCATCGAGCTGCTGCTGCACCGCGGCGGCGAGCGCGTCGCGCAGCGTGGCGCTCTCGCGCGCCAGGCCGGCCATCGTCGCCTGCACCGCCGGTTCGATCGCGGCGCCGGCCAGACGCGCGCTGTCGGTGAGGCTGGCCTTCAGGGACCGATCCACCGACTCGGCCAGCCCTGTGTAGGCACGCTGCGCCTCGTCGTGGAACTGCGCCTGGTTCGCGACCAGACGGTCTTGCAGCGCCTGGGCCTGACGGTCCATCTGCGCGACCAAGGCCTGCAACTGCGTCACCAGAGCGGGCGCCGTCTCGGCCTGCGTCTTCAGAAGGCGCAGCGACTCCTCGCGCTGATGCGCTTGCGAGAAGCCCCGCAGCGTGGTGGCAATGCGCGCGTCGAGCCGTTGTGCCGTGCGCAGCCGATCGCGCCGCACCAGCGCCGACATCAGCCCCAGCATCGCCGACGCGGCCACGCCTGCGACGGAGGTGCCGAAGGCCAGGCCCAGGCCCTTGACCGGCGCGGCCAGCGAGGCGCGGATGGCCTCCAGGTCGGTGGCGTTCTCCAGCGCGAGGCCCGTGCCCTTGAGCGTGAGCACCATGCCCAGGAAGGTGCCCAACATGCCCAGCAGCACAAGCAGGCCGGTCAGGTAGGGCGTGAGCGCCGGGCCGGGCAGCGCGACACGCTCGCCCTCCACGCGCAGGCGCACGGCGTTCTGCAGGCTTGGATCCAGCGGGGCGAGCCACTCACCCAGCGTGGGCGGCGGTTCGTTCGTCTTGGCCAACAAGAGCACCAAGCGCCTGGTGGCCTGCTGGAAGCGGTGCAACTCCAGCGCGCCCACCAGGAAGAAGGCGCCGATGAGCAGCACGAGTGCTAGTGCTAGCGGGTTGCCAAGGACATAGCCTGTTCCTACCCAGCCGACGGCAAGCAGGCCCACCGCGAAGGCGGCGTGATGGAGTGATCGGTTCATGTCGGTTGTCGATGTGTGCGCAGTGTGTCCAGCAGGCCCTGGGCCGGCAGCAGCCGGTGCGCCAGTTCGGCCCGCAGCACGAGGTCCATGTCGTTGTGGAAGGTTTCGAGCCAGCCGGTGTCGTCGCCGCCGGCGCGCTGCAGACGTTCGAAGTGCGTCTGCAGCCGCAGTGGCACCAGGCCCAGCAGGCTGCGCTCGTGAGCGGCGAGGGTCTGGTCCATCACCGCATCGATGGCGGCCAGCCGCGCCAGTGCAGGCGAGCGGCGCGAGAGCGCGTCGCGCAAGCGCTGGCGCAGCGAGCTGACGGCGCCGTGCATCGCCTGTTGCATGGCGACGCAGTGGCGGCGATGAGGGCCGAAGTCGGTCGGGCTCGACGCGCGCTCGCGGGTGCCGGCGGCGATGGACGCCTCCAGGGCCGCGCGCACGCGCTGGAAGTCCGCCGCCTCGCCGCCGGTGCCGCGCGAGGGACCGGGGCCGGACCCGGAAGGTCCGGCGTTCAGCGCCGCGGACAGCGAGATGGCGTCGCTCCAGCTGAGCCAGTGGCCCAGGCGCTCGGCGAAGGCCAGTCCGGTACGGGTTGGCGGGGCGCCCGCAAGGCGGGCCAAGAGGCGAATGAGCTCCGAACCGGCAACGTCCGGGTTGGGGGACCCGTGCAGCATGAATGCCAGGCAAACGTTCCGTTAGAGGACGCGCAGTTTACTACTCGCGGCGCGGTCGCCCTGAAGTGGGCTGCCCGAGGACCGCAACAAGGCCGACTACTACAGCGGCCTGCAATCGATCACCGAGACGGGCGCCTGGGAGCCCTGGCTCCTCTACATGCTCAGTGGTGTGACCGAGACGGCCCGCTGGACCATGAACAAGATCGTCGCTGTACGTGGCCTCCTCGAGGAGACCACGGAACGGATGCGACGAGACGCCGGCCAGATCTACTCTCGCGAGTTGGCCGAACTGGTGTTCGTGCGACCGTACTGCCGGATCGCGCACGTCGTGGAGGCGGGGCTGGCCAAGCGCCAGACCGCGAGCACTTATCTCAAGGAGCTCACGGCGATCGGCATCCTGCGAGAGCACAAGATGGGCCGGGAGAAGATCTTCCTCAATCCGGCGTTCATCGATCTGCTGAAGCGCGACTGAACGAACGAACTGGGCGCGCACACCGAGCGGATGGACATACAACGGCAAGTACATCCCGGTTGCCGAAGTACCCGCCGAGAAGCGCAAACGCTACGCCTCGGTCGAATCGTGGACGACAAAGCGGGACTACGCGACCGGACGTCTGTGCCTCCAGGCATTCAGCCCCTACGGAGTGGCCACCTGGAAGTGGCAGTGGAGGGAAAGAGGCGACAAGAAGCTGCCGAGCCAGCTTGGTCGGATCGTCACTGAGCTGTCAGATGCGGCGGTTGAGGTCGCGCGCTTGGTTGAAGAATGCGAACGGCAGGCCGAGATCCACCGTCGTGAATGGGTTGAAGAGTGCCGGCTTCGGGCAGAGCAGGAGGAGCGCGCCAAGCGAATTCGAGTGCGCAACGAAGCGGAAGGCTGGTAGTCAACTGAGTCGGATCGAGATGAAAGAAGGGCCGGCCGGCGATCGCGGGTCGGCCCTTCGTCCTTTCATTACGGCGTTCGCCCCCGGTGACCGACAACGACATGAGATGACGGCCGCTCAGCCCTCGACAGGAATCGCGTAGTGAACTGTCGAACTCTCTGCCGTGGGATGGAAATCGACGCCGTAGAACTCGAGGTCGGCCGCATAGCTGTGGCGCAGGCCCGAGCGCGCCAGCCAGCTGGCATAGATGTAGTTGACGGTTTGATCTATTCGCTCGACCCGCCCGCGGTGAGTGAACTTCGCGTAGCGGCCACCCGGCAGCCGCCGAAACGCCATGCCGTGCGGCACGGTCACCTCGCGCCGCACGGCGATGGCCGCAAGGTACTCCAGCTCGTCCGCGTTCTCATGCCGCGGGCGCACGATGCCGTAGCAACATCCGGCCACGGTTTCCGGCACTTCCGTCAGGCGCGGCAGAAAGGCCGCCCAAAGTGCCGGCAGCTTCTGTGCGATGTTGTTCCTGTCCGATTCGACACCGAAGAAGTGGGTCTGCATGCCCACCAGCAGCAGTTCGGGCTGCTCGTAGAGCTCGGGTTCGAGTGAGACGTTGGCATACAGATGGCGCAAGTATTCGGCGTCGAAGCTGGGCTTGCGCAGAAACTGATGGCGCGTGCCCCGCGCGCGGTACGCGGCGGGGGTGACCCCGAAAGCCAGCTTGAACGCGCGCGTGAAGCTTTCCTGACTTTGAAATCCGGCCGCCAGCGCGATCTCGATGACGCGTTGCTTGGTCGACAGCAGCATCTCGAGCGCGATGGCCAGACGCCGCGAGCGGATATAGGTCTTCAGCGTTTCGTTGGTCAGCGCCTTGAATATGCGCTGAAAGTGCCAATGACTGATGCCGGCCTGGCGGGCCACCTCGGCCGTCTGCAGGTCAGCACCCAAATGCTCTTCGATAAAGTCGATGCCACGCTGAACCTGCTCGAAGTACCTCATCGCTTTATTGTGCGGGTACGTCGAAGAACCCGGTCATGGCGACGAGCTTGCCGTCTGCGCCGTACTCTCCGTAGCTGATGCCCTCACCGATGACCGCGCCGTCGGCATTGCACATATGCCAGGTGGTGGCGCTGCGCGAGTTATGCGCCCGGAACGACGTGGTCTTGAAGAAGCCCCCGGGCACCTGCAGGTGGAAGCCGAGCATGTAATCAATCAGGGCCGCGTGGCCTTCGGCCTTGGTGAGGGGATCACGGTACACACAGTCACCATCAACGCTTGCTCGCAGGGCAAGCGCCTTGGCTTCGGCGCCAGGCGCCTGCCAGGCCGCGGTGTAGGTCTCCCATGTCTGTTGCAGCAACTCAGTCTCGCTCATCGTCAAACTCCTTCAAGGCTGGGGGAAGGCCCAAGGATAGGAACGCGAGAAGCAACTCTTTTGATATTTTGTGCGAATCAGCAGGGGTTCGGCGAGGCGTCTATTGCACTCAATTCAGGGCCAAATTACGGGCCGTGGATTTCGCTGGTCTTCGCGACGGGCGCGTGCTGCGCCATCAACTTGGCTACCCAGTCAATGAACACGCGCAGCTTGGCGCTGACATGCCGGTTCGGCGGGTACGCCACGTACAACGGCATGGGATCCAGGCGCCAGCCCTCAAACAACGGCACCAGCTCACCGCACGCCACATGCGGCTCGGACATGTAGTCCGGCAGCCAAAGAATCCCAAGGCCAGCCAAGCCAGCTGCGAGGTAGGCATTGCCGTCGTCTACCGCGAGCACATAGCGGCCCTGCACCGCGATGCTTTCGCCATCGCGCCGCATCGCGTATGGAAAGGCCTTGCCAAGGTGCGCCCAAATGAAACCTACGATGCGGTGATGCGTATCTTCCAGCGCATTCGGGTGCGAGGGCGTACCGGCGCGCTCCAGATAGCTCGGCGCCGCGAAGACCCCGAGTTTGAGCTCACCCACGCGGCGAGCCCTCAGCGATTGGTCGGTGAGTTCGCCGCCGCGCACCACGCAGTCCACGCTGTCGCCGATCAAGTCCACCATGCGATCGCTGACGCCCATGTCGATCTGGATGTCGGGGTAGCGCGCGTGGAATGCCGACAGTGCGGGCACGAGGATCATGCGGGCGAGCGGGCTGGGCACATCCACCCGCAGCCGGCCCTTGGGTGATGCCGAGGCGCCGGAAAGGCTGGTGTCGGCATCCTCCAAGTCGGCGAGCAACCGCACCACGCGCTCGTAATAGGCTGCGCCATCGGCGGTGACCTTGACCTGGCGCGTGGTGCGGTTGAGCAGCTTGACGCGCAGCCGCGCTTCCAGCTGCTGCACAAGCTGCGTCATCGTGGTCTTGCTCATGTGCAGCGTCTCTGCCGCCTTGGTGAAGCTGCCGGCTTCCACCACCCGAGCGAAGGCTTGCATCGCGTCAAAACGGTCCATCGCTACTCCAGATGACTTTGCAGATTGTTTGTATTGGGCAAACAGTGATTGTCTGCATTGCCCGTTTATCCGCGAAGCACGTGCTTCTAGAGTCCTTTCATTGCAGCGGCATAAGTTTGCTGACGACGCGGGAAGGGCGTTCATTCCTTCGGTCGATCGTCGAAGCCGCGCAATCCGCCATCTGATCTCGACCCATTCAAGGAGGCCTTTCATGGCTCAGCGTGACGTTGTCTTTCCGGCCGGGCGCCAGGCTCTTTACGAGCGCAACCGCTATTCGCCGGCGATTCGCTCCAACGGTTTCTTGTTCGTCTCTGGGCAAGTCGGCAGTCGACCGGACGGTTCGCCGGAACCCGACCTGGAGGCGCAGGTTCGACTCTCTTTCGACAATCTCAACGCGATCCTGTCGTCTGCCGGCTGCACGTTCGACGACGTGATCGATGTGACTGTTTTCATCGTCGATCCCGAATCAAAGTTAGAAACGATCTGGAGTGTGCTGTCGGAGTATTGGGGCGACGCGCCGCACCCGACGCTGACCGGCATTGGCGTGACGTGGCTCTATGGCTTTCAATTCGAGATCAAGGTGATCGCGAAGCTTCCTGAGGACAGCGCTGGCTGATTTGTCCGCGGCGGGCCCGCGCCAGGCAGAGCCGAGGCGGCGATGGCTGGCTACACATCCTTGCGCACTGTCACCGGCGTTGCATCTGCGCGCCGTTCACGATCGCTTGTTCCGGTGGCGGTGGCGGCCTCGAAGAGGATGAGGGTCTTCGACCCTTGCAACAGGATCAGATGTACGCGATCGCCGTTCATTGCATAGCTGCGCGGGCCATGCACGCCGGCGCCTGATGGAGCGGCACCGAATTTCCCGTCGAGTGCGATGCGAACGCGCTCGTAGGCACCGGCCGGCAGTTCGACCTGGACGGTATCGAGCCGCCCGCCGAACAAGCCGAAGACGACCGATGACGCGCGCCCGCCCGCAAACGTGCGGTCTTTCGGATCGGCGTAGCGACACACAGTGTCGAAGGCGTGCACGCGGTCGAGTCCGCAGGTCAGCTTTGCCGTGGTCTGCATTTCGGCAAGGGTGGCACCGAGCCGGATGCCCTTCACGTCCACACGCTGTTCAACATGCGGCGGTCTCGACGATGCACCAACGAGTGCAAGTGCCAACAGTCCGGTGGCGATCACGTTCGTGCCCATGCGTCACTCCTGGTCGCGGCTATGGGGACGATGATCGCACCGGCCAGTCCGCAAGGTGTAACTCACCACGAGTGATTGCGGCGACTCTCTGTTGCACTAAAACGGCAGTCGAACTTCATGACGCCAACACGTAACGCAGCGATAGATGCAGGCTTGCACGCCTGATTGTCACAGCCGAACTCGGATGATGTAGCCGAAGGACAACAACGGGAACAGATGCTCGACCACGCGGATAACGCTCTGCGTAAATTGCGCCGCGAGCCGCTTCAGGCCGGTCGAGGTCAGGATCATCTCGGTCGCGTAGAAACGGTAGGGGATGATCTCCCAGTCCTGGAACCCTGCACGCAGACACAGCGTATTCAGGATCTTGTATGTGAAGATCTGGATGTGGTCGTGATGCTGGATCTCGCGCCCGAGGGCGCCCATGAGCGTGTTGGCAAACTGTCCACCGTTGGGTGTCGAAAGTATGGCCTCGCGGCCCGGGAACTGCTTCTTCAGTGCCCGGAAGAAACCCAACGGTTGCTCGATGTGCTCGATGAACTCGCCCGCCACGATGAGCTCGATTTCCGCCGACTCGACGTCAGGCGGGGCGAGTTTGACGCCATCGCCACGGTGGATCCTGGCATTGGGCGCGGTCTTGAGACCGCCCTCCGGGATCTTGCTGGAGCTGTCGATGCCCACCACCCGCTTGGCGACTTCTGCAATGCGCCCATGCAACCAGTGCCGGGTGTCGACTTTCACGAGCGCCGTCTCGTCATAGCAGCCGATGTCGAGCACGATCTTGTCGCGACAGGCACCTGCAATGTATTCGAGACGATCGACTGGTGACCGGGGGGACAGCCGTTCCAGGGACTCATACGCGAGCTTCATGGCGGGCGATCCGGTTGATGACCAAGCGGACGCCGTGCTGCCTCCGCTTGCGGCGAGGCTATCGCGCGGCCCGCTTGCCCGCAGCAGGCACATGTCGCTAGGCAAGGTAGGCACTTTCCTACAGGCGCGAAGGGCGAGGGCGGTTTGAAATCGCTCGTGTGGCCCTTCACAAGCCCAGGTGATCGTAGAACCACCGTGCGGGCGCCGTCGTCGTCGCCAGGACACGCAATGGGAAGCACCGGGCCAGTTCCGAGAGGCTCGATGCGTGCGCGATGTTGGTGAGGAAGCGCGATCCTGCTTCAGGTCGAACAGTTCGTGGCGCACCAGGCCGATCGCTCAGGCCCTCGCGGCCATCGTCTGCCGTCGCGGCAGCCGCGTGAACGCCAGCGCAGCCAGAAAGGCCCCGATGCCCAGCGAGAACGCGCCGACAAAGAGCCACGCATAGCTGGAAAACGTGTCGTAGATCAGCCCGCCCAGCACAGGCCCCAACGCCATGCCCAGGCTGCTGGCCGTCGTGGTACCGCCGATCACCGTGCCCATCATGCGCAGCGGGAAATTCTCGCGCGCGATCACGGCAAACAGCGGCATCACGCCGGCATAGGTGAAGCCGAACAATGCAGCGACGGTGTAGAAGCTCCCGAGCTTGCGCGCGACCACATAGCCCAGCACCACGATCGCCTGGGCGAGCAGCGCCAGCACCAAAACGCGCGCGGCCCCGAAGCGGTCGCCCAGCAGCCCGAACACGAGGCGGCCGCCCATGCCCGCAAGCCCTTCCAGGCTGTAGATCGACACCGCGGCCATCAATGGAATGCCGCACGTGACGGCGTAGCTCACCGTGTGAAAGATCGGCCCCGAGTGAGTGGCGCAGCTCAGAAAGCTCGTCAGCACCAGGATCAGGAACGGCGCAGAGCGCATGGCTTGCCCGACGGACAAGCTCGGCTCATGCGCTCCGCCCGTTGCTGCTGCGGATGTAGCTTGCGCCAGCGCGGGCGGGCGGCGCACCAGCAGTGCCACGGGCACCATGATGATCGCCGCCAAAGCCGCGATGATCTGCAGCGAGGTGCGCCAGTCGTGACCCTGCACCAGCCACGCGGCCAGCGGCGACATGGTCATCGGCGCCATGCCCATGCCGGCCGACACCAGCGACACCGCCAGGCTGCGCCGCGTGTCGAACCACCCGGTGGCGCACGCCATCATCGGCGCAAAGATCGCCGCCGCGCTGAAGCCGACGACCACGCCGAACAGCAGCTGGAACGCGACGAGTGATGTCGCCAGGCTGGACAGCGCGAGACCGGTGGCGAGCAGCAAGGAGCCAGCCAGCACCACGATGCGTGGGCCCACGCGGTCAGAGAGGGCACCCCAGCCGATGCTGCCGAACGCGAGCGCCACGAAGGCGAGCGTCATCGCGGTGGAGATCCCCGTGGTGGACCACCCCGTGTCCTGCGCGATCGGCCGCAGGAACACCGGCAGCGAAAACAGACCGCCGATCGCCACGCAGCCGAGCGCGCCGCCCGCGGCCACGATGATCCAACGGTAGTGCGTGCGCAGCGCGTTCGTCCAAGCCAGCATGGTTCCGTCCTCGGTTGATTGGGTGTGCTCTGAGGATCAGGCTATCGCCGCCCGCCCGACGGCGTGAGTAACAAGCGTGGCATGGTCACGTCTCCTGGCCGTGGCGCGGCGGCAGGATTTCGCCACCTCATTCCTACGACGAACGAAGACCCGCCGGATCGACAATCGTGGCATCACGACGGAAGAAATTCCGCGTGATGTTCATGACCATTCCCCTAGTCAGCGTGAATGCCGTGGGCGCGGAGCACGGGCTGCCAATACCGCTGCTCTGCCGCGATGCGGGCGATCAGCGACGGCGACGAACTCGATGCCGGCGTCATCCCGGCCTGCGCGAACGCCGCGAGCACCGCGGGGCGGGCAATCGCCTCTTGCAGCGCAGCCGACAGGCTCGCGATGGTGTCCTTCGGTGTGGCGCCTGGCGCGAAGAAGGCAAACCACTCCTTGACCACGAGGTTCGGATGGCCCTGTTCGACGAAAGAGGGCACCTCGGGAAGGTAGTCGCTTCGCGTCGGCCCCGAGGTCGCGAGCACCCGGATGCGTCGCGTGGCGTGGTGTTGTCGCAGCAGGCCTTCGGGCAACACCAGCGCGGCAATCTGACCGCCGAGCAGGTCGTTCACCGCAGGCGGTCCGCCCGAGTAGGCGATGTGCTGCCATGCGAAGCCGGCTTCGTGGAACAGCATGGCCTCCAGAAGATGAGGCAGCGTGCCGGTGCCGGGTGAGCCGATGTTCGCGGCGTTCGGGTGCCGGCGCACCCAGGCGATGAAGTCCGCGAGCGTGGCCACGTCTGCGGGCACCGCCGGGCCCACGGCCAGCCCCAGCGCCGTCTCGGCGGCCAGCGACACGGGCTGCAGATCCACCGCAGCGTCGTAGCCGAGCTTGGCGTAGAGAAACGGGTAGACAGTCGCGATCGCGCCTTGCGCCAGCAACAGCGTCGAGCCGTCTGCCGGTGCGTTCTTCAATGCCCCCACGCTGAGTTGGCCCGCGGCACCGGGCCGGTTGTCGAGCACCGCATGCTGGCCGAGCGTGGCGAGCAATTGCTCGGCGATGGCGCGCGCCACCAGGTCGGGGATGCTGCCGGCCGGCCCGCTGCACAAGATGCGCATCCCCGCGTTGGGCGCCGCATGTGCCCGGCGCACTAGCGACAGTGCGGCCAGGGCGGCGATGGTCATCGCGCCGGCACGCAGCATTCGGCGACGCTGGGCCCAATGTTCTTCGTTGGTCAGGTTGGTCATCGGGTCCTCAGGGGCGGCGTGCCGCCGTGATCAGCAGTTCGTTGGGGCCTTCCCAGCCCGTGGGCGTGTCGAAGGCGTGCAGTTGCTCTCTGATGTCGTCCCACGCGGCTTGGGCATGCGCCGGGCTCAACCCCGCGAGGATCTGCAGGATCGGGCTCGCCGAGCTGCGCACAAAGGCCAGGTAGTCATCGACCGAGGGCATGCAGAACACCGCATCCACCGCCGTCGTCGCGACATCGCGAAACCCGGCTTCCAGAAACAGTGCGTCGATGCGCCGCGGCGGAGCCAGGCTGAACAGGCTGCCGGGCGCGCTCGTATCGCGGGCCGGCAGACCGGCATGCCGGAGTGCCGTGGCCATGAGGATCGTGACGCAGGGGTTTCGCCCCGGCACTGAGAACACCACGGTGCACACACCACCGCCCGGCCGCAGCGCACGGTGCATCTCGCGCAAGCCTTGGAGAGGGTTCGGAAACAGCATCAACCCGAGTCGACAGACGGCCGCGTCGAAGGAGGCCGCCTCGACCTGCAAGTCCTCTCCGTCGGCCACGCGGCATTGCACCTGCCGGTAGCCGGCGCGCCGTGCGCGATCTTGGGCGAGTGCCACGATCGCCGGCGACAGGTCGGTGGCCAACACCGCACCTGTGGGCCCGACCCGCTCTGCGATGTCGAGCGTCTGGTCGCCGGCACCGGCCGCGATGTCGAGCACGCGCGCGCCCGGCACGACACCCGCCATCGCGATCATCGCGTCGGTCGAACTGCGCAGCCAGGCGCGGATCTCTGGCGAATGCGCATCCCAACCGCGCGCCGCGGTGTCCCAATGCGCTCGCACCGAGGCCTTGAAGGCCTGGCTGTCTGCTTCGGATGTGTTCATGGCGTCGAGCGTACGAGCCGGCATGCCTCGGCGTAAGCCGCAAAGCTGCAAAATGGGAGCCGCAATGGCGCATACCCCTCAAGACTTCGATTGGGACGACCTGAAGCATTTGCTGGCCGTGGCGCAGCACGGCAGCACGCTGGCGGCAGGGCGCACGCTCGGCCTGGATCAATCGACGGTGCAACGGCGGCTGACGGAACTCGAGCGCCGCTTCGGGCAGGCCTTGGTGCATCGGCAGCCGAGCGGCTACCGCCTGACCGAGTTCGGGCAGGCCTTGCTGCCGCATGCCCAGCGTGTCGAAGACGCAGTGGCGGCGTTCAAGCAACACCTGGTGACTGTCGCTGCCGAAGTCGCGGGTGTGATCCGGGTGACCTGCCCGGAGCCCATCGTGTACCGGATCACCCAGTCAACGCTGCTGCAGCGGTTCAGCGAACGCCATCCCGCGCTGCAGGTGCACTTCGTCATGAGCGACAAGTACATCGACCTGGGCAAAGGTGAGGCCGATGTGGCGCTTCGCTCGGGCGACACCGACGATTGCGAACTCGTCGGGCGAAAGATCGGCGATTCTGTCTGGGCGGTGTACGCCAGCACGAGCTACATCGAGCGCCACGGGCGCCCGCAGCGCATCGAAGACCTGGCACAGCACGCGCTCGTCGGCTTCGACGACACGATGGCGAAGCACCGCATCGCGGCGTGGCTGCGCAAGATCGCGCCCGACGCGGCGCTCGTCGCACGAAGCAACAGCGTGCTGGGCCTGGTCTATTCCGCCAAGGCGGGGGTGGGCGTGGCCCCCTTGCCGATCGCCCTTGGCGATGCCGAACCCGATCTCGTGCGGGTGATCGAGCCGGTGGCCGAACTCACGCGCATTTGGCGAATGCTGACGACTGCCGAGTTGCGCCACACGCCGCGCGTCGCGGCCTTCTTCGATTTCATCGTGAGCGAAATCGACACGCTTCGGCCGATCATCACGGGCTGAATGCCGGGGTGCATCACGTCAAGCAGAGACGTGGTCGAGGACACGTTCACGGTTTCGGCGCAGCGAACAGCTCGTTCGGGCATCGCGATCGGCGGGTCGCGCTGGCACAGCTGCGCCGCATAGGCACTAAGGTCGAGGCGCGACACCGGCAGGACCGCGATGTAGTCGGTTGCCGCGAGGACGGCGAGCGTCTGCGTGTAGTGGTTGAGCGTGATGATCAGATTGCGACGGATGCCGTGCGCCGCGAGCACGCTGTCGTAGAGCGGCATCGTCATGCCCGGCAGGCAGACGTCGAGGTGCCGGGCCGACAGGAAGCGCTTGAGCGTGAGTTTGCCGGAGGCCAGCGGATGGTCCCGCCGCATCAGGCAGCGCGAGTGGATCGGCCAAAGCGTGCTTGCGCGCAGGCCGCGCGAGTGCTGCGCATCATCGCGGTTCGCGCCGATGGCCAGATCGATGCCCTCGCGCTCGAACATCGGGAACATGTTCGCCACGCTGTATGGCATCAGGATGATCTGCACGCGCGGCGCATGGATCTCAAGGTAGGCCCCCAGCCGCGGCATGATTCGCTCGACGGTGTAGTCGGACATCGCGATGGTGAAGGCGCCGTCGTAGGTCATCGGATCGACATCCTCAAGGGCGTCGACCTGCATGTCGACGCGGGCGAGATCGTCACCGTGGCCGGCACCAACGGTGCGGGCAAGTCGACCATGCTCAAGGCGCTGATGGGCCTGCTGCCGCGCGTGGCGGGCGAACTCCTGTGGGGCGGCGCCGACCTGCGCCGCAGTCCGACCGAGAAGCGGCTTGCCGAGGGCATCGCCTACGTGCGCGCCCGTGCGCGCGAGATGCTGGAGTTGTTCCCCGCGCTGCAGCCCTTCGCCTCGCGAATGGCGGGCACGCTGTCGGGTGGCGAGCGTCAGCAGCTCGCCTTCGCACGAGCGCTGATGTCCAGGCCGCGGCTCGTGTGCCTGGACGAGCCGACCGCCGCGCTGTCGCCGATCATGGCGAAGGCCATCTTCGGGCACATCGCCCGGCTGCCGTCCTTCGGCGCGGCGCTGCGTGAATTGGTGGGCTTTCGGCTCTTCACGCTGTTGCGCGCCACGCCGGCCCGCGACGGGCTCGAGCACATGCATTCGAGCGACCTTCAGACCTATCCGCCCGGTGGTGGTCGAGGACGGATCGATCCAGGGCGTCCACATGGGCGAGATGCAGGTCGACGATGCCCAGGTCTTCGATCTCGCCGGGCGCACCCTCATGCCCGGCCTGATCGATGCGCACGTGCACGTGACGGCCACCGTCCCCGACTTCTTCAAACTCTCGTTGATGCCGCGATCGCTGGTGACCGCGCAGGCCAAGGATGTGCTGGCCGGCATGCTCGACCGCGGCTTCACTACGGTGCGCGATGCGGGCGGCGCCGATGCCGGGCTGGTCGAGGCCGTGGCCAGCGGCGTCTTCGCCGGGCCGCGGCTTTTCATCGCCGGCCGCGCGCTGTCGCAGACCGGTGGCCATGGCGACACGCGTCCGGCCTTCTTCCAGAACATGGGCTGCGTCTGCTGCGGTGCGGTCGGCATCCTGGGCCATGTCGCCGACGGCGTGAGCGAAGTGCGCCGCGCCGCATGCGAGGAGATCCGCAACGGTGCCCACCAGATCAAGGTGATGGCCGGTGGCGGCATCTCATCGCCCAACGATCCGCTGGAAGGCACCCAGTATTCGATCGAGGAACTCACGGCCATCGTGCAAGAGGCGACCGCCGCGCGCACCTATGTGATGGCCCATGCCTATTCGCCGGAAGCCATCCTGCGCGCGGTGCGCTCGATCGAGCACGGCAACCTGCTCGATGAGGCGTCGGCCCAGGCGATGGCAGAAGCCGGTACCTTCCTCGTGCCGACGCTTGCGACCTACGCTGCGATCGCTCGCAACGGCGAGCAACTGGGCTGGTCCACCGTGATGCGGGAGAAGACCGACCGTGTGAAGGACCAGGGCGTCGAGGCACTGCGTATCGCGCGGGCCGCCGGCGTGAAGATCGGCTTCGGCACCGATCTGCTGGGCGACATGCATCTCTCGCAGAGCGATGAGTTCACGCTGCGGCTTCCGGCGATGCCCGCCGCCGAGATTCTCTGGAGTGCGACCGTGGTCAACGCCGAGCTCATCGGCCAACCAGGCCGGCTCGGCACGGTGGCCGCGGGGGCCCATGCCGACCTGCTGGTGGTCGACGGCAACCCGCTGGAGGACGTCACGGTGCTGCATCAGGCAGCGCGCATGCCGGTGGTGATGAAGGCGGGGCGGTTTCACCGCTGCGAGCTCCCCGCACTCAACTAACGAAGTGCTGTCGAGACAAGCTGCGGCTTGCGGTCAGTGATCGATTCGAGGCCCACCTCGAGGGCATCCAGACTGGCCGACAGGCCATCGATCATTTGGTCCACTTCGGCGTGGGTGACGGTTAACGCCGGCATGAAGCGAAGCACCGAGGGGCGGGGTGCATTGAGCAGCAGTCCGGTGTTGCCGGCCCCACCCAGCATCAGCCGCTCGCGGGCATGGGCCACCACGGCCGCTGCCAAGGGCTGGCCGAGGTCCAGGGCGCGCAGCAGCCCGACGCCGCGTGCGGCGCCCAGGCCGTACTGTGCGGACAGCGCCTGCAGTCGCTCGCCCAGGTAGTCGCCGGCGGTGTGCACCTGGGCCAGGAAACCGTCAGCGAGTACCGCCTGCATGACCGACAGACCGACCGCGCACATCAGGGCGTTGCCATTGAAGGTGCCGCCCTGGTCGCCATGGGCAAACACACAGGCCTGCTGCCGCGCCAACAGCGCGCCGATCGGCACGCCGCCGCCCAACCCCTTGGCCAGCGTCATGATGTCCGGTGCGATGCCGAAGTGCTGGTAGCCGAACAAGCTGCCCAGGCGACCGATGCCGGTCTGGACTTCGTCAAAGATCAGCAGCAGCCCGTGCTGATCGCACAAGGCGCGCAGGCCTTGCAGGAAAGTTGTCGTGGCCGGGTGCACGCCGCTTTCGCCTTGCACCGGCTCGAGCATGATGGCCACGGTGTCCTTGCCGATCAGGGCCTGCACCGACGCGAGGTCGTTGAGCAGCGCCTTGGGGAAGCCTGCCACCTGGGGTGCAAACATGCGGTCCCAGCCCGGCTTGCCGGAGGCGGACATCGTGGCCAGGGTGCGGCCATGGAACGCATCGCCCAAGGTGATGATCTCGTGGGCCCCGCCCCTGTGCAATTGCCCCCATTTGCGCGCCAGTTTGATGGCCCCTTCATTGGCCTCGGCGCCACTGTTGGTGAAGAACACCTGGTCAAAGACGCTGTGCTGGCACAGCAGATCGGCCAGGGCGATCGCGGGCGCATTGTGGAAGGCCGGGCTTGGCGTGAGCAACAAGCCGGATTGCCGCGCCAGCGCCTCGCGGATGCAGGCCGGTGCATGGCCGAGCGTGTTCACTGCCCAGCCCTGCACGAAGTCCAGATAGCGCCGGCCTCGGTCATCCCACAGCCAGCTGCCTTCGCCACGCAGAAAAACCTGGTCGGGGCGCGCGGTGATGTCCATCAGCGCAGTGCCCAATGTCGGCATGTCGTGCTTCACGCGGCGTGCTCCAGCAGATGACGGCGGTCGGCCGCGTGGGCGCTGCTCGAGGCATCGGTGAGGCCCAGCATCAGCGCCAAGTTCTGCACGGCGGCGCCCGAGGCGCCCTTGCCAAGGTTGTCGAACACGGCGCTCAGCAGGAGCTGGCCATGCGCATCGTTGCCGAACACGGCCAGTTGCAGATCATTGCTGCCATTGAGCGCCTGTGGGTCGAGGCGCGTCATCGCGTTGGTTTGATCGGCATCGAGCACGTGCACATGGCCGTGATCGCGATAGCGCTGTTCGAGTACATCGCGCAACGCCTGGACGGTCATCGGCCGGCGCAGCATCGAGGCGTGCAAGGGAATGGTCAGCGCGATGCCTTGCCGGAAGCTACCGTATGACGGCACGAAGAATGGTCGGCCCTGCAGACCCGAATGCAGCTGGATTTCCGGCACATGCTTGTGCTGAAGTCCCAGGCCGTAGACCTGGAAGGAAAGGGCTGTTGCGGCGCCCGCGCCCTCGTGGGCCTCGATGCCCTCGCGTCCCCGTCCAGAGTAGCCGGAGACGGCGTGGATGCTCAACGGCGCATCGGCGCGCAGGCAGCCGGCTTCGGCCAGCGGGCGCAGCAGCGCGATAGCGCCTGTGGGGTAGCAACCCGGATTGCTGACGCGCCGCGCCTGGGCGATGCGCCCGGCCTGTTGTGGTGACATTTCGGGAAATCCGTAAACCCAATCCGCATCGGTGCGATGCGCCGAGGAGGCATCGATGACACGCACGCGCGGGTTGCGGATGCTGGCCACGGCCTGGCGCGCAGCCTCGTCGGGCAGGCACAGCACGGCCAGGTCGCAGTCATTGAGGGCGGCCGCACGCGTGGTGGCGTCCCTGCGCATGGCCTGTGGCAGGGTGATGAGGCGGATGTCCCGGCGCCCGGACAGACGCTCCAGGATCTTCAGGCCCGTGGTGCCTTGGTCGCCGTCGATGAAAACGCTCGCGCTCATGGGCGTGCTCCTGTGGTGATGGGCGGAGGTTGCGGCTTCCCGATGGATTGGTAAAGTTGAATGTCATGAACAAGATATTCAGGAATGCTGAACTTTCATGAGAGAACTCAACCTCGACCAGTTGCGCACGCTGGTGACGATCGCCGAGCTCGGTTCGTTCGCGGCCGCGGCGCGCACCTTGCATCTGGCTGCGCCGACCGTCAGTCTCCATGTAGCTGAGCTGGAGTCACGCCTGGGTGCGGTGCTGCTGCTGCGCCAGCGACAGCGCGTGGTGCCGACCGGGGTTGGTCAAAGACTCATCGAGCGGGCACGCCGCCTGCTCGCCGATGTCGACGCGGTGCTCGATGAAGTGGCCCGTCAGGTCGAAGGCCATGCCGGCCGGGTGCGGTTGGGCGCCTCCACCGGCGCGCTGGCCTGGCTGCTGCCACAGGCGCTCGAGACCATGGGCCGTGACCATCCCGGCATCGATGTGCAGGTGGCGGTGCTCACCTCGCAGGAGGCCTTGTCCCGCGTGCAGGAAGGCACCCTCGACATCGGTCTGGTGGCGCTGCCGCAGGCAGCCATCAAGGGCTTGCAGATCGTCCCCTGGCGACGCGACCCGGTGATGGCATTTCTGCCGCGCACGTGGTCCGTTCCGCGCACGATCACGCCGGCTTGGCTCGCGGCCCGCCCGCTGATCCTCAATGACGCCAGCACCCGCCTGCACCGCATGACGATGGACTGGTTCGCTGTAGCCGGCGAACAACCGCAGGCGCGCATCGAGCTGAACTTCAATGACGCCATCAAGAGCTTGGTTGCAGCCGGCTATGGTGCCGCGCTGCTGCCACGCGAGGAAGGCGCAGAAAAGCTGGATGCGCGCATGGTGGCCTTACCACTGACGCCGCGACTGTGGCGCCCGCTCGGCCTCGCGTACCGGGCCGGTCGGCCAGAGCCGGCCACGCGGCACATGCTCGGGGCGCTGGCGGCGCGCACGACGCTGTCAAAGTCACGGGCTTGAAGAGCACCTCAGGGCATACCGACGGGGCAGGGTCTGTGGCGCGGGCGATCGCTCCAGAAAGTGCGTCAGTAGGTCAGATGCCGTAAGGGCTTGCTCGCTTTCAGGGATGCGGTGCCCTAAAATCAAGGGTCCGCCTTTAGCTTCCCGCGCCTTGGCTCGACGTCCCGGATTCTTATGTTGATGATTTCCAACCACTTCGCTGCCCTCCTCGACCCTCTCGGCATCCTCAGCGCCTGCGCCCAGTCCGGCACGCTCGAGGCCTTGCCCGTCAGCGCCAAGCGCAGCGCAGATCGCATGAGCCCCCGCGTTGCCGGTGAGCTGGCTGAGCACGATGCGGCCGTCGACGAAATCTATCGGCAGCTGATCGAGAAGGCCTCCAAGGCGGCGCCCGCGAAGCCCAAGAAGATCGTGCGCGGCCAAGAGGCCTGAGCGCCGCGGCCCGCCGCCTGAGACCTCGCCGGGTCGTGGCGGGCCCCGGTCAATACAACACCCGGCAGCGAATCGTCCCCGGGATGCTGCACAGCTCGTCGAGCGCGATCTTCTGCGCGTTGCTGTCGATGTCGGTCACGACGTAGCCGACCTCTTCGTTGGTCCGCAGGTACTGGGCATCGATGTTGATCCCCACCGCCGAGAAGCGCTCGTTGATGCGGGCCATGATGCCCGGCACGTTCTTGTGGATGTGGAGCACGCGCGATCGGCCGGTGTGCTCCGGCAGCGTGACCTCGGGGAAGTTGACCGACGACGCGGTCGAGCCGTTGTTGCTGTAGCGGATCAGTTTGGCCGCCACCTCGCGCCCGATGTTGGCCTGCGCCTCGGCGGTCGAGCCGCCGATGTGCGGCGTCAGGATGACGTTGTCGAAGCGCGTCAGCGGCGACTCGAAACCCGCATCGTTGCCCTGCGGCTCGACCGGGAACACGTCGATCGCAGCGCCGTGCAGGTGCTCGCGCTCGAGCGCGGCCGCGAGTGCGTCGATGTCGACCACGGAGCCGCGCGAGGCATTGATCAGGTGGCTGCCCGGCTTCATGCGCGCCAGTTGGGCCGCGGTGATCATGTTGCGGGTGGCGGGCGTGTCGGGCACGTGCAGGCTCACCACGTCGGCTGTCTCGAGCAAGCCGCCCAGGGTCGGGATCTGCCGCGTGTTGCCCAGCGGCAGCTTGGTGTCGATGTCGAAGAACACCACCGACATGCCGAGCTGCTCCGCGAGCACGCCGATCTGCGTGCCGATGTGCCCGTAGCCGACGATGCCCAGCGTCTTGCCGCGCGCTTCAAACGAACGCGCGGCGCTCTTGACCCAGCCGTTTCGATGCAGCACCGCGTTCTTGTGCGGGATGCCGCGCAGCAGCATGACGATTTCCGCCAGCACCAGTTCGGCCACGCTGCGCGTGTTCGAGAACGGCGCGTTGAATACCGGGATGCCGCGGCGCATCGCGGCCGCCAGGTCGACCTGGTTGGTGCCGATGCAGAAGCACCCGATCGCCGCCAGCTTCGGCGCACGCGCCAGCACCGACTCGGTCAGCAGCGTGCGCGACCGGATCCCGAGGAAGTGTGCGTCCGCGATCTGCTCGATCAGCGCATCGTCGGCCAGCGCCTTGGGCGAGGTCACGACCTGCGTGTAGCCGTCTTGGCGCAGCGCATCGACCGCCCACGGGTGGATGCCTTCAAGCAATACGAACTTCAGCGATTCTTTGGGTACGGACAAGCGCGTCGTCATCGGGATCTCCAGTGCCCGGAGCGTACCCGCGCAGCCCGACCCTGTGGCGCCGAGGGTTCTGCGCCCTGACTGCGACGCGCGTCGACCCTGCTTACAGCCCCGAGCGTCGGATCAAGCGGCTTTCCCACGCGGTCGCGGCGTCAGGCGGCGCGCTGGCGCCGGATGACGGTGGCACGGCAGCGGGTGTGTCCATGCTTGCATCGAGCCCGAACGCGGTGCCCATGTCGGCACGGTCGGTCTCGTCGAAGCGCAACTCGGGCGGGGCGCGCAGCGCCGCCAACCATGAAAATCGTGCAGACCAGTCCATCGCAGCCTCCCTCATCCCTCAGCGTGCAACAAAGTGTGCGCGCGTTGCGCCGGTTTGAGGCATCGAAATGGGGGTGAAGTCGGTCGCACTTGGCGTTCGCGTCATTTGCGTGCCGACCGCGAGCCGAGTCGTGGCGCGAGGGCAAGGGTCGCGCCGATCGGGTCTAATTCACGCATTCCCCTTATCCCCGTGCAAAGGATCCAGCATGTACACCGACGTCAAGCTTCTCATCAACGGTGAATGGTGCGATGGCGCCGACGGCAAGAGCGAGCCTATCGTCAACCCGGCCACCGGCCAGGTGCTCGCGCGGCTCGCGCACGCGTCGCGAACCGACCTGGACCAGGCGCTGCACGCTGCCGACAAGGGCTTCAAGGTCTGGCGCAAGGTCTCGGCGTTCGACCGCTACAAGGTCTTGCGCAAGGCCGCCGACATCATCCGCAGCCGCGTCGACGAGATCGCGCCGCTGATGACGCAAGAGCAAGGCAAGCCGCTCGCCGAGTCGAAGATGGAAACAGCGCTTGCCGGCGACATCATGGACTGGTTTGCCGAAGAGGCCCGCCGCACCTACGGCCGCCTCGTGCCGCCGCGCGCCGAGGGCGTGGTGCAGGCGGTCGTGAAGGAGCCGGTCGGCCCGGTGGCAGCGTTCACGCCCTGGAACTTCCCGATCAACCAGGCGGTGCGCAAGGTCTCGGCCGCGCTGGCCGCCGGCTGCTCGGTGATCCTGAAGGGGCCGGAAGAAACCCCGGCGAGCTGCGCCGCGCTGATCAAGTGCTACGTGGATGCGGGTGTGCCGGCCGGCGTCGTGCAACTGGTGTTCGGCGTGCCGTCCGAGATCTCCGAGTACCTGATCCCGCACCCGGTGATCCGCAAGATCACGTTCACCGGTTCGACGCCCGTCGGCAAGCGGCTCGCCGCGCTCGCCGGCCAGCACATGAAGCGCATCACGATGGAGCTCGGCGGCCACGCGCCGGCGATCGTGTTCGGCGATGCCGATGTCGATGCCGCGGCGAAGATGTACGCCAGTGCGAAGTTCCGCAACGCCGGCCAGGTCTGCGTGTCGCCGACGCGCTTCCTGGTGCACGAGTCGGTCTATGCGCGCTTCGTCGACGGCTTCGTCGCGACCACCGCGAAACTGAAGGTCGGCGATGGCCTGCAGGCCGACACGCGCATGGGGCCGCTGGCCAACAGCCGGCGCATCGAGGCGATGCAGATGTTCGTCGACGACGCGGTGGGCAAGGGCGCGAAGATCGCGACCGGCGGCAAGCGCATCGGCACGACCGGCTACTTCTTCGAGCCGACCGTGCTCACCGACGTGCCGGCGTCTGCCCGCATCCTGAGCGAAGAGCCCTTCGGCCCGATCGCGCCCATCGTGCCGTTCAGCAGCTTCGACGAGGTCGTGGCCGAGGCCAACCGCCTGCCGTTCGGCCTCGCCGCCTACGCCTGCACGCGCTCGTTGAAGACCGCGAACGCGATCGGCGCCGCGTTCGAAAGCGGCATGGTCTCGATCAACCACATGGGCCTGGCGCTGCCCGAAACCCCGTTCGGCGGCATGAAGGACTCGGGCTACGGCTCCGAAGGCGGCACCGAGGCGATCGAGGCCTACCTGAACACCAAGTTCATCACGCAGATCGGGCTCGAGTAAAGCAAGCGTGGCGATGGCGCGCGGGGCCAGCGCCGGGCCGCTCCCAAGCGGCTCCGCCATCCCCGCGGGGGATCGGCTGACGTACCCGTCAGGCGAGGGGCTCCATCACCAGGGGGCGGCGACGTATTTGTTGCCGTTCGCTTTATAGCGAGCCACCGACTTCTTCAGCTCGGTGTATTCGTCGCACGGCAGCGAGCACGCCTTGTCGAGCGAGGCAAGACGTGCCTCGGCTTTCGGCAAGTCGTTCGTGATCAGGTACAGCTCGCCCGAGTATTCGAGCGCGCCGCGGTGCTGCGGGTTCAGGCGCAGCGCCTCGTTGTAGAAGCTCTCGGCGGCGACGTAGTCGGGTGTCGCGCTCTTGCGCAGGCTGTAGCCCATCAGGTTGTTCCAGTCGGCGTTGCCGGTCTCGTTCACGCGTCTGAGTTCGGCCACCGCGGCCGGCCAGTTCTTCTGGGCGATCTGGGCGCGTGCGCCCGTGAGGCTGTCGGCCTTGGCCGCGGGTGCGGGCGGGTCGGCGGCCCACACCGGGGTCAGCACGAAGCAAGCCAGCAAGGTGGCGACAGCGACGGGTCGAAGAAGACGGGGCATGACGAGCGCTCCTGGGCTGAACAGTGACGATGAAGGCGGCCAGCATACCCCCAAGCGCAGTGGATAGAATCGCGCGCCCAGCTTCCTGCCGACTGTGACCATGTACTGCGCCATCGACTTCGGCACCTCCAATTCCGCCATCGCCGTGCCCGATGCTGCCGGCGGCATGCGCCTGGTCGAGCTGGAGCCCGGTCACGTGACCATGCCCACCGCCGTCTTCTATTTCGTCGAAGGCGCCGAGCTCGACGGCCCGCCGCGCGCCTTCGGCCGCGCCGCGATCGCGGCCTATGTCGACGGGCTGGACGGCCGCTTGATGCGCTCGATGAAAAGCATTCTCGGCAGCCCGCTGATCGACCAGACCACCGACGTGGGCGGCGGCCGCGGCGTCAAGTACCTCGACATCGTCGCCGGCTACCTGAAGCACCTGAAACGCTGTGCCGAGGCGCAAGCCGGCGCGCCGATCCGCCGCGCCGTGCTCGGCCGGCCGGTGTTCTTCGTCGACGACGACCCGGCGCGCGACGCGCAGGCCCAGGCGGCCTTGGAAAGCGCCGCGCGCCAGGTCGGCTTCGACGAGCTGAGCTTCCAGTACGAGCCGATCGCGGCCGCGTTCGACTACGAGCGCAGCGTCGAGACCGAGCAGATCGTGCTCGTCGCCGACATCGGCGGCGGCACCTCGGACTTCTCGGTCGTGCGCGTCGGCCCGCAGCACGCGGCCAAGCGCGAGCGCAAGGACGACATCCTCGCGAACCATGGCGTGCACGTGGCCGGCACCGACTTCGACCGCCGCGTCGAGCTCGCTGCGATCCTGCCCGAATACGGCTTCGGCGCGATGGGGCCGAGCATCGCCGGCGCGCCGGCGCGCGAAGTGCCCAGCGGCGTGTACTACGACCTCGCGACCTGGCACCTGATCAACACCGTCTACAGCCCCGGCCGCGCCGCCGAGCTGCGCAGCATGCGCGGCTTCTACGGCGAGCCGCGGCACTTCGAGCGGCTGATGATCGTGATCGAGGAGCGCCTCGGCCACGAGCTCGCGGCGCGCGCCGAAGCCGCGAAGATCGCCGTCGCCGACGGTGGCGACACGCGCATCGACCTCAGCCACACCGAGTACAAGCTGGGCGTGGACTTCAACGAACGCGAAGCGGTGCAGGCGATCGAGGCGGACATCGAGCGCATCGTCGATGCCGCGCGTGACGCCGTCGTGCAAGCGGGCCTGACGCCGGCGCAGATCGACGCACTCTATTTCACCGGCGGATCGACCGGCCTGCGCCTGCTGGCGAGCCGGATCGCGGCGGCGTTCCCGTCCGCGCACGTGGCCCGCGGCGATCGCTTCGCGAGCGTCGCGACGGGCCTCGCGCTGCACGCGCAGCGCTGGTTCGCCGCGGCTTGACGAGCGCGCTCAGGCGAGCGCCGGGCCGCCCCAAGCCGACTGAGCACCCGCTCGGCGGGTGGCCTTGCGTACTCGCGAGGCCGGGTGCCCCACTTCAGGAACCGGCCAGCACCGCGGCCATCGCGACCGCGGTCGCCTCGACGTTCGAGCTGTTCAGCCCGGCGACGCAGATGCGCCCGGAGCGCACCATGTAGACGCCGTGCGTCTCGCGCAGCGTGTCGACCTGCGCCGCCGTCATGCCGGTGTAGCTGAACATGCCGCGCTGCGTCAGGAAGTAGTCGAAGTTGCGGCCCGGCACCTTGGCCGACAGCACCGCGTGCAGCTTCTTGCGCATCGCGAGGATGCGCTCGCGCATCGCACCGAGCTCGAGCTCCCAGCTCTGGCGCAGCGCGGGGTCGGTCAGCACCGTCGCGACGATCTGGCCGCCGTGGATCGGCGGGCTCGAGTAGTTGCGCCGCACGGTGAACTTCATCTGGCCCAGCACCAGCGAGGCCTCGTGCGCGTTCGGGCAGACCACGCTGAGCGCGCCGCAGCGCTCGCCGTAGACGCTCATGCTCTTCGAGAACGAGTTCGCGATGAAGAAGCTCA
>Ga0307509_10001174_pt1 | contig 44758 bp, 81 predicted proteins | sample 10_EM_MG_FD_202245 | JGI IMG/M metagenome (GOLD analysis project Ga0307509, IMG submission 202245) | Populus trichocarpa ectomycorrhiza microbial communities from riparian zone in the Pacific Northwest, United States - 10_EM | ecosystem: Host-associated > Plants > Roots > Unclassified | place... | reverse complement strand
TGAGGACGGACGAGAACGCCGTCCATCAATAGGAGTCCAGCAATTCGAGAATCACCGTGAAGACTTCCGCGCTTGCCGGCGTATAGGTGCTCAGGTTTGCCAGGAGGCCATAGAACGTCTTGCCCTGGTACATCTTGATCAGAAGTTCTGAGCCTGCCACTGCCGAAGCTGTTCCGGCGGCGCCGTCCGTAAACGCCAGCATCGATGCCATGTCGATATTGCCCAGCCAATGAGCGGCGTTATCGGTCGACCAGGCTCCGTTGTCACCGTTCGCAACAACAGGCAGGTTTTCATAGAGATGCAGCCGCAGGTTTGCGGCCGTGACGCTTGTTCCGCTCTTGATGATTCGAAGCCGCGTCAATCGGAACTGGCCAGTTCCGGCTGAATTTCCGGGATCAAAAGCCATGGGGACCACGGAGCCGGCCGTAGTTGAATTGGCGATGAGATCACCAATCGAGTATTGCGTTGTATCGGCCGGCCTGGTGAATGTCGCTGATGGGTTGGTAATCTGCATGGTGTCACGCCGGCATGAGGCAGATACAGAACGTTCCACCGATCGTCGTTCCTGTCGAGCCAGAAGGCGTGAACGTGATCAGATCGCCCTCGTTCGCGAGGTTGGCACCGCTCGGCACCATCGAAGCACTTGTGCCTAGCGCGCTGTTTGCTGCTGTAATCACGAGCGGAGATCCCGTGATCGCGGTGCCGGCGCCTGGAGCCGTACCGCCGGCAACAGATGGAATGATCGCCATGGCCACCGAGCAATCGGTAGTGAAGATGCCATGAGATACGGCGCTGATCATGGTGATTTTGCAGCGTTTCGGCGCGCGAACGCTGCAGGCCAGCGGAGTGCTGGCAAGCGAGTTCGTCGTCGTCGACAGGAAAAACTCCTGCAACTGCGCATGCGGGTTAGGAAGGCTCATGTCTGGGTTCCTTATGCCGTATAGACGTAGGAAAGAATGCCGAGCGAGGCGGTGAACGTTGTGGTCGGCGTGATAGTCGGCGTGGCTGTCGCGGCAACGCCAGCAACCGTTCCGGTATTGGTGTCAACCCATGTCGCGGCCTGAATGGTCCGCCATGTGTCGGTGGTGCTGTCCGGCATGACGCCGATCCAGTATTGGCCGGGCTTGGCCGTATATGCCGAGACGAATGCCCGTTGCTGGAAGGCCGAGGCACCTGAGGTCACCGCGCCGCCAGTGGTCACGGATGAATTGGCCACCAGCGTGCCGGCCGAGTTGTAGAGCGAGACGATGGCTTTCGTTGTGCCAACCGTGGTTCCGTTGAGCACGCCAATACCGAGCAGAACGCAGGGATATGGAACGAACACATCGCTGAACCACATGGTGTTTTGCACGCCGGCGCGGCCGTTGGTGTCGATCGCGGTCAGGGCGCCGAGATTGCCGGGACCGACGTTATAGAGCCTGGTTTTGCCGCTCAAAGCCGTATACTGATCGGCTGTCTTCTGGGCGCCGCGCGTCGTGGCGCCGCTCATGATCAGAATTTTGTCGCTCGCTAGCGCGATCGTAGTTTCGGTTGGGGTGTCAGGACCGTCTGTCGTACCCATTGGAGTATCCTTTCAAAGGGGTGAAAGGGGCCGGATCAACCGGCCCCAATGAGTCAGGACGAAGTATTGTCGAACACGCCGCCGCTCGCCTTTTCATTGCGGGCAACGAGGCAATATTCGGACAGGATCTGACGCCGATCCGAGTCACCCGTCTTGGCGAGCGGGATCGAGATCATGTTGCGACCGTTCAGGAAGCCGAGCGCCCACTTATCCATTTCGAGCACGAGCACATCGCGCGCTCGCTGGAAACGATTGGGAACGACCTTCAGCCTGCCGAAATCTGATTCGTAGGCATCGACCGCAGCCGTTATCTTCTTGGTTGAGGCTTGCTCGATCGGAGAGGCTCGACCGGTGAACGAAGAAAACTGCTGCTTGTTGAAGGCGCCAGTGAAGATGATGTTTGGCTTGCCGCCGTTCGTCCAGATCGTGGAAAGAACGCCCTTCAGCCGGTTCTCGGTAAATTGCGCGAGCGTGCCGGTACCGTCCGTCCGGGTTCCGGTGCCGTCTGCCGCAGCCGGATCAGAAGGCGAAGTTCCTCCCGTCGAGGTGGCGGATTTGATCCACGATAGAACGGAAGCAGTCTTTGGAACGGTCGCGGACGCGCCGGTCTGCTTGGCCTGGTTCGTGCCGATCAGAACGGTCTCCATGTCGCGCTTCAGTTCCAAGCCTTTCAGCATCTCCTGATAGGCGAGTTCGTTCGAACGTCCGGCGTGCTCGACAGCCTGCTGGGTCCCGGATACGCGGGCGACCTTGTAGCTGATCTGCGTCCGGTTGGTCAGGCGAACGGTGACGGTCGCGGCGGTGGTGGTCGGATCGTCGCCTTCGAGCTGGGCATTGTTGCCGTCTGCTGCAGCCAGGGCCTGGGTTTGCCATTCATGGAGGACAGCGGCCGCCTTTTCACGGGCAACGCCGGCCATGAACGGGGTATCGGTCGGATCGATGCGATAGATCATGTCCGAGAGGTCTTCACGGTTGCCGATTGCGACAGCCGCGGTAACGGTATTGGACGGGAGGGCCATTTCTGAAAGTCCTTATGATGCCCGGCTGGCACGGCGTGCCATGAGCAGCGCGAAAGCGTCTGCTTCGCTGCCGGAATTGTTAAGTTTTGCTTCGAGGGCTTGGATACGTTCGGAATTACCGGCGCCTGCTGGGCGCGAGATTCCGGGCCGCTGGACGGGAGGCAGGGTTTTCGGCGCGGCTTTGGCGGCAACCGTCGCCTTAGCTGCTTCAAGTGCTCGGAATTTCAGGGCGTCATTGACGATGAGCTGCATGCGGTGATCATCGAAGATTGGATCATCACCGATTTTCATCAGGTCGTCGTCGCCGAACCCCTTTTCCCGAAACATCTCGACAGCCGCTTTTTGGGCGGCATCCAGCTTCTTTTGGTCTGCAAACTCGGGAGCTTTTTCGATCAGCAGGGAATGCTCTCGCGTTTTGCGCGCGACAGCCTCTTTCCGCGTCTCGTCCTGCTTTCGAGCGTTGGCCTGATCAACTTTGGCCTTGGTATCCGCCATTTCCTGCTGATGGACGTTCCATGCCTGTATATAGGCCTGGATTTGTCCCGCAGCGATAGGATCGGTTGCACTCAGACGCATCGCTTCACGCGATAACGTCTGGAGATCTTCCCATCCTTTGATGTCGGAAAACTGTTGGTTATTCTGATCAACCAGCTTTTGCATATACCGTGAAGCTTCAGCTTCAGATTTCTGCCTTGCCTCGTCCGCCTGTTGCTCCTTGGCCGTGAGGCCCTTGAGCTTTTCAGCGGCTTCCTGTTGGCTACGGAGGAATTCCCGCTCTCGTCCCTGCTCGATCCGCGCAAATTCTTCCTGCGCCTCACGAGGAATGGTGTTCCAGCGATCCTTTGCCTCTTTCGTCCAAGACCTCGGGGGCTCGACGGGCGGAAGAGTTTCTTCCGGGTCAGCCTCCTGCGTCTCACCGGGGACCTCTTCAGGGCCGGTGTCGCCCTCAACGGGCAATTCCTCGTCTGCGGTCGCCGTATCGGCGCCATCGGCAGACTTTTTCTCTTTCTCCCATACGCCGGCGAGAAAATCCGCAGCGCTGCTGGGCGAATCGAATGTTTCGGGCACGGAGATATCGTTCCCTTGCGTGGCTTGGTCGGTCATGGATTTCCCTGTGGTTTAGATAATTCCGAAGCGCCTTTTGCGCTCCGCGGTTTCGGCGATCAGCTTCAGTTCGGCCGCGGCGAGCTTGCCGTTATTGAGCACGGCGACGAGGTGGTCCCTGACCTTGCCGACGATATTGACCGCCAGGAACAGCTTTTCCCGGGCCTGAGCCTCGTCTACATGCGTGTTGCGCCAAGCTGCCGTATAGCTCTCCTCAAGCGTCTTGAACGCATCGGTGAGGATCTCATTGTCAAGCAGATCGCGGGCCTGCGCGGCGCGCCCCTGGGCGATCGCAAGCTTGTCCTCATCAGACATTCGGATGATCCGCCGGAACGTCGTCACCCTCGACCTGAGCGTTCGTGGCGTCGGAATGAGCGATCTCGCCGGCTAGCGCCGCGTCATAGTCCGGCCCATCGACTGCGGTCAAAACCATGGGCTCGGCTGGGATTCGCATGACTTCCCAGCCATGGACTTTCATGCGCTCCAGCACTTCCGCGATTTCGCCAGCGGTGAATCGTCCCATGTGGGTCTGATTGCTGAGAAATGTGATAAGTTCATCGTTCATTTCTTTCTCTCCTATGCTGCCAGAAGCATCAGAATGATTTCGTCGTCATCGTTGCTGGCCTTGGCCACTTCCGCAGCAAGTGCCTGCTTGTAATCCGGTCCAGTCGTCGCAAACTTGAGCGCTCGCCGCTTCTTCCGGTTCAGATATTCTTTGACGGCCCTGTCGATTTCAGCCCGATTGTAGCCGCCTCCACTGAGGACGGTCGGACCGAGCGTTTCATCACCCCTGCCGCTGTAGAGTTCCGACAGAACCGTGTCGTCATCTTCGACGATGGCGAGATCGGCCGTAGTCGAAGTGCTTGAACTCGAAGCAGTGGCCGATATCGTATCAGGCTGCCCGGTAATGGCCGCAGCGGCCGCTATCAGAAGAGATCCGGTACTCGCGATCGACTGGACTTGTTCCGTAATAGAGGACGACGCGGCAATCGCGAGTGACGCCGCGCTCGAAACCGTATCAGCAGCATCGGTGATCGATGCACTGACCTTGGCCAGAACGGCAGTGGTAGAGCTTACAGTATCGGCGGCCTCTGTAATGGCTGCTGCGGCGACAATTCCAACCGTAGCCGCTGCGGATACAGTGTCGCCGGCCTCCGTGATGGCCAGAGTTGCCGTGACCGCTGATATAGCGGTCGCAGAAATCGTGTCATTTTCCTCTATAACCGCGAGATTGGCGGTAATTCCTGCCGCGCCAAGCCTCGTGAGCAGGAGAGACATTTAGATATTGCAGCCCATCACGTCATTGGCGGTGAGACCTAGCGGTATCTGATCATTAATGAAGTTGGCCAGCGCAAGTCGCAATGCAGCGTTCACCTGTGCTTCATTCTGCTGAACGTCGACGAGCGCCACCATTTCACCGATAAGCTGGATCGGTGATCCCGTTACCATATATGTCAGTGTGAAGCTGACGATCGTCGGCGGCTGATCGCTATCACGAGAAGCATCGACGACGCGCCCGACAATCCAGATATTCCCGGCCATTATTCGAAATACCCGTTGATGGTGACGTGGTGCGCCACTGTGCCGGCTGATGGCGCCGTGCCGATCTTCTTCTTGACGGTCGCGATGAACTCACCCGGATAGACGCATATCGGCGGATCGAAACTCATCAAGAGCGTTGCAAGCAATGATGGCGCGGCAGCGCCCGACGCCACAGCCTGAAATCCCATCGGGATACGCCGTGGTGCCTTGGTTCCGGTTCCATCAGCCGTGGCCAGCGAGACAGCAGTATGGCCATAGGCCAGTGACCATGAGGCCACATAGCCGCCACCCGTCAGCGTAGTCTGGATCATGCTGTTGATCACCACACCGGTAACCATTAGGTTCTTGCCGAGAGCCGTCGCCGATCCAACCGGATTCTGATAGCTGGAAATCACCCCGTCCGTCGTTACCGCGAGCGTATCAGTCTCCCAGAATTGGCCCCCGAGCCCACTTCCGAGTGCGGCCGTGGTATTGGTCGGCACGGCTGCGGACGGATTGGCGCTATTGGCATAGTTGGCTGTGGTCCCCAGCGTCTGTCCGGTCTGACCCTGGCTGGCATGACCACCCCCAACGACACGAATTTCCTTCCACAACCTGATGGAATGGCATTCCCCCAGCGAAACATTGACTTGGCCGATCTTCAATTGCTGGGCCGACCCAGTCGCTCCGGTATTATAGCATCGTGCCAATATCGGGAGATTCTGCGCCGAAGTAGCCGCGCCCTGACCTGCAGGAACCGTGATCTTGCCGACGATGATGTCGTCGATCCAGAACGTCGCGTCGGCCTCGCAGACCTCAACGACGCAAATGGCTGTCGAGTTGACACCAATCAGAGTGCTAAAGTTCATCACGGGTGTAACGGTCTCTGTCCCGCCGAAATTCATCACGCCGCGCAGTTCGCCTGCCGCGTTCAGTCGGAAGAAAATGCCATCGGTCGGAGCAGTCGTGCCTGACGCAAGCCCAAAGCCCCATTCGCAGATATTGCTTGCTACCGGCGCGAACGGAAATTGCACGGTGAGCTGTGCATAAAGCGGGAAGGTCGCGACCGAGGGGAAAAACGCATAAGTCTGCAACCGCGCGACCGCACCGCTTGCGAGCGAATTGCCTGAATTGAGGACAATAAACCCTGATGACGGCGCAATCGCCATCGTGGTAATGGCTTGATTCCAAATCGTCGTATTGAGCGCGGCGCCGGTGAACTGCTCATTGAACAACAGCGTATCGGCGCCCATTCGAACGCGGTAATCGCCGCTGACATCGACAGAGCGCATGACGCGCGACCCTGTCACAGAGCCGGCGTCAACCTCTGACGTGGCGGACGCAAAACCCGCATCGATTTCAGTCAGAGGCCCGGTGGCCCGCAAATTGCCTACAGCATCGACTTCGGCGACATTTCCGGAAACGTTACCTTCGAGCCTGATGCCAGCCATTTACGCGCTCCAGACCCAGCGACACTTAACTGCACCGGTCAGCCGCAATTCACTTTCGGCCGTAATCGTGAAGCCTGTTCCGGCCACGACAGAGCCACAGGTCAGTCCGACCAGCCGCTTGAACAGCGTATGCTCAGGCGCATTGTGATCTGCCGTCGCATCACCCATCAGGAACGCCTCTGCATAGTCATTGACCCCGATCGCGGCTTGTCCGGTCACAGCAATAGTCGCGATGCTCGATCCCGGCGCGGCACCAAACGACAATGTAGCTGTCCCGACGCTGCTCATGGATTACCGGCCGTCCACTGATAGGTGTTGACCGTGATTGTCTGGCTGCTGGCAATGACAGCATTGTCGACCGTCATATCACCGCCCCCACCGGTCGCCGTCACCGTTCCCTGGACGTGGCAGGCCACCAGACCACTGTCATAGATGCGATAGGAGGCCACTGTGCCGGCTCCAGAGCCCGTCCCTGTCCACACCCCGGCTTTGGCTTTTACCCCACCAGAAGCCGCTGCCATCCAATCCGTTGGCAACGTCAGAGTAGCGAGCAGCCCGGACGGATCGGCCGCCGCGCAGTTGGCAGGTTCCGCACCCGAAAACAGCTTCAGGATGGCACCCGTGCCGATCTGCGTCTCGCGCGCGTCGAGCGCTGCATTTCTGACGGCAACGGAATACTGGTGTGTCATTCGATGCCCGTCACCTGACCTTTGTCGTCACGGATTACCTTTTTCGGCTTCTGCACCTTGGCCACCGCCTCAAGGATCTTCACGGCATCATCCACAGGGCTGCCGGCCGGCTTCTCAGCCTTCGGAGCTTGAGGCTTTGGTGCGCTCTTGGCCTTCGCCTTGGCCTCACCCTGCTTCATCTTGCTCTCATGCGCAGATTGGACATGCTGCATCTTCTGCTGATGCTGGCTGTTCGCGTGGGCCATTTCCATCTGCTTCATGGCCATCTCGTGCTGGTGAGTGGCCTGCTGGTGCGCCATGTTCTGCTGTTTCATCTGCGCTTCGATCTGCGCCAATTCCTTCTTCAGTTGGGCATCGATGACGGCCTTTTCCGTCTCAAGCTGAGCTTTTTGCCGCGCCAGTTCGATTTCGGCCTCAGTCTTCATCTGCTGATGCATAGCATCCAGCTTGGCCTTGTCGGCGTCCTGCTGGGCCTTGGCCTGGGTCTTGAATAGCTCTAGCTGTCCTTTGCCCTGCTCAACCTGCATTGTATGCTGTTGCTTCTGCTGCTCGAGCTGGGCCTGTCCCTGGGCCTTCATCTGCTCGATCTGCACCTTCGGATCTGGCGGGGGAGGCACCGGCGGGTTCTTCAGCGAGCCATCCGGTTTTTTGGCGGTCGGATCGTTGAAGAACTGGTCCGGGTTCTTGTGCCCCATGATCCGGGTCAGTTCCGCCGCAGTATTATAAAGCTCGCGGTCGCCGACCAGATTGGATTTGCCGCCAGCCAGCAGTTCCTTCTGCACGTTGCCGAGCGCCATGACCTGGGCGAACTGCTGGGCCTTCCCGCCAGAGCCAAGCCCGACATGGATCGTCATGTCGTCGCGGGTTTTCCATGCACGCGGGTCGACCGGAACCCATTTGTTGCGCAGCCGTACGGTCTGCTTTTCCTGCCCGTGCGAGCGAATGGTGTGGTGCAGCAAAGAGAAGATGTCCCGCACGCCCTCCGCCATGATGCGCGCGACGAGCTTGATGCGCATCTGGGAGGCGCTGAACACTTGCGCCACGGCCGTAGCCGACTGGTTCTGCAGCGCGTTGGCATCAATGCCCTGCGTCTGTTTGGCCAAGCCGGTGCGGGCTTCTAGCTCGGCATCGATGTAATTCATCATGGGGTAGATCGACGGGGTGATATCCGGCACGGTCTGCCAGTTCAGCCCGCCCGGCGTCTTTGTGCGAACCACGCCACCAGGGCGGCTAACCAGAAGATCATCGAGAGTATTCGGTCCAGCATTTTGCTCCGCGACCTCTACGCGCGGATTGTTGTGCAGATAAAGGTTGTCCAGCGCGCCGCGCTTGAGCGCCGTCTTTTCCCGCTGCGCCGGCATGACCAGATCGGCGATCGATCGCCCAAAGAACCGGTGCGTGATCGGAACCGGCGTGGTCGCGGCGAATGGGATAACATCGACTGGTTCGATCACCTCCTTCCCGTCCTTTTTGAGAACGTCGCCGAGATCGCCTCCCGTCACCACCATGTAGAGGCATGGCCGTCCGTCACCGCGGTAATCCATCCGAACGTAATGCTCGGTGATCTTGACCGGCTGGGCCGCCGTGTTGATGTCCGAGGATGTCCAATAGCTTTCATGGACGGAATCACGGGCCTGAACCTCAACGGCGGTAGGTGCCTGGCCGGTCCATGTCGTGATGGCGTTGATTTGGTCTTCGTCAAAGCCCTCCGCGATCAGCTGCGCGCGGGTTTTGGTGACGACCTCGTGAAAACAGTAATTGCATGTCTTGATGTCCCGCGCGGCCCGCTCGATGCCGAATTCCTCGGGAGGAACCCCGAGCGCTCGGGCACGGGCGAGCTTGCGGGTTGTGACGATCGTGACGTCGTGACTTATCGGCTTGGGCGGCTCCGGCGGGAGTGCTTGGAGCTGTTGAGCCGGTGTCTGAACGAGCGCGTTTTGGGCTGGCTCGATCGGGTTGCCCTGCGCCGCGCCGACGTATGCGTTCATGGGCGCAGCACTAGAATGCGCGGGTCACACCAATTTAGGTTGCGCAGGATATGACCGTCCTTTGTGATCTCGATCGCGGCATAGTCAGTGATAATGAAAACTCGGGTGCCTGGTCGCATCAGTTCGTCTCGGCCTCTTCCTGGGGCTCCGCAGCCTCGTCCTCGCCGTTCTGCGTATGCTCGACGATCTTCATTTTCCCGTTCGACATCTCCACGCCCATGGCCAGCGCGTCGAACTGGTCCTGCGAGAGGTCGTAATAGCTCTCGCGCTCCTCCTGCTCGTCCTCTTCCCACCAGATCTTCACGATTCCGGTTTTCGAGAGCAGCGCATCCTTCACAAATCCGTACAGCACCATGAAGCCGGGGTTCTGCTGCATGAAGACGTGATTGACGTAATCGGTCTCCTGCTGCGCGGCCTCTTCGTCCTCGGGGCCGACCGGCTCGAACCGCACAACCTCGTCAGATCCCGCAAAGATATCCATCAGGTGAGGCAACAAGCCCTCAATGGTGTCAGCCACGTCAGTCGAGACAGCGCGCGACCGGCCATCCTGCGCCGGCATGTCCTTTTCCATGTGGCCGAGGTAGTAATCCATGGCATTAGCGCGGTCGTCAGCCAGGTTGGCAGCCGAGAGCGCGGCCATGGCGCTGGATTTCTCGCTCGCCAGCATGGTCTTGATGTCGTCAACGCTCAGCTTTGCCACTTCACATTCCGCATGAGTGCGAGATCATCGCCATTCGCTCCGAATAACCCGGCCGGGACCCACGCGAAGAAGATCTGATTCCGTTCGAAGAGCCGCCGCCAAGCGGTCAAACTTCTGATTAGCTTCAGTGATGATGAGATTGACACGATCCGCGAACGTGACGGGCCTTACTCGGTCACGCCAGCCGTTCACGGCATCCCATTGCGAGCCATCATCAAACCAAATTGAGTGGACGGAATTGCCGCGCTCCGCCTTTTCCCAATATCCGCCTTCTTCTCGGGTAATGCCAAACGTTCCTTTCATCATCGCCATCCTCTGTTCTCATAGGCCAGCGACCGATTGAAATTAGCCTCGTTCGCCGGCGGCTGGTAGCAGATCGCCATCATGCCGATTGAATCAGCCGCGTGGCTTGCCCAATTGTGCTCCGGGCCAAGGCCGACATTGCGAGTCTCATCTCGCTTTTCATGATAGTGAACCAGCGCGTTGCGTCCCGGTTCCGTAGTTGCCTCGTTCCACCAGATCTTGTCTCCAATGCGCCGCAACTCTTCGACACGTCGGAGCGCCGCGCCCTTACCTTGGTTCTTGACCGGCGGCTCAACCTTGAACCCGGCATCGCGCCAGTGATCCTCATATTTCTTGCCGGTGATCTTGTCGGACTCGACACCATCATGCGGCAGATAGTTGATTGCCGCCTCATAGCCTCGCGCTCGCATCCAGTTGACGTGATATGCGAGCACTTGGCCGACCGACTCGTAATAGTCGAGAATGCGGATTTCCTGCCCCACCCATTGGGTAATCCAGATGGTGTAGGCATCTGCCAACCCACCTGACCCGCCGATGTCGTGAAACGCACGCAGTGGCAACAAAGGATCGGCCGCAACCCGACCAATACGGCCATCAGCTTGGGCCTTCGCCATCATCTGCGCGTAATAGGCACCGATGATCGCCGCATCAAACGAGCACTCGAATTCGCGGTCGTATTGGTCTTGGGTCAGTCCTTCCTTGAGGCTTGCAAGCTCCTCAGCCGAAATTATGCCCGTTTCGCTGGCCTTCAGAATGCGTCTGAACCAGCCATCGGCCGATCGACCATCCTCTAGCCGGTCTACCTTGTAGAACCAGTCACGACCCGCAGGAGTGCCGATAAAAGTAGCCCAGCCAGAATAATCCGAAAGAGTCGGTCTGATAACCTCAGGCCATGCCCTTGGATCCATGAGCGCCGGCTCATCGATCGTGACGCCATCATGATACAGGCCGCGAAGCCGATCATAATTGTCCGCGCCATAAAGCCTGATGCGAGCTCCGTTCGGGTATTCGACGCTCAGATCAGATTCACGCGCGTCAATTCCGGGGATGGGAGACGAATAGTGCTTCAGATAGCTCCAAGCCACGTCCTTCGCCTGCGCATAGGTCGGAGCGATGTAGGCATAGCGCGGAGGCGGATGCTGCCTGGTGTTGGTCAGAGCGGCCTTGATCTTGTCGTTGATGCAGCCAACGGTCTTGCCGAAGCGACGGTGCGCAACGATTTTGGCAAAGCGTTCGGTGCGGTCGTGGTAGGCTTCGAACTGCGGTCGCGGTCGATAGGGAATGACTATCGTTGCCATGTTATGACGACGGGACCGCCATCAGGGCCTTGGTGTTCCTGAACTACCTTGTCGCCGTACTTCTTGGGTGCCATACGGGCCATCAGCCATTTCCGGGTATCGACGCGGAGCCGAGATCGGTTCAGGACTTCCTTGTTCTCAACCTCCTCGATCGAGCCGTCATTGCGCTGGCGCTCCATCCAATCATTTGAGCCATCATCGCTGATTTCTATAATCTCCTCAGCGTAGTAGTCAGCTTGAGCTTCACGCGCGCTCGCGTATTGGTCGCGGAATTCGGCGTGAGTTGCCAGCCACCGCATGACGGTCGACTTGTCCGGCATTTCCTCTTCTTGACAAATCTCCCGGAGGCTTTCCCCGAGTCCCAAGCGAACGCAGATCGCCGTTGTGGTCTCGATGCTGTAATCGGACGGGCGACCTGCCGGCATTTATCTCTTTCCGATTCCGCCCAACATGCCGCTGGTCCGTGATTTTCCCGCCGGCTTGCGCTTCTCACCCGCTTCCGAATAGGCGATCGCAACAGCCTGCTTCTGCGGGCGCCCCGCGGTCATTTCAGCCTTGATGTTGGATGAAAATCCCTTGGAGCCGGGCTTGGCGCCTTTCTGAATCGGCATGACGACCTCTTGGAATTTGGCGATCCCCCTTGGCTTTCACCAAGGCCGTAGAATGGCTCATCCACCTAGATTTTGCGGTCAACTTGGATAGGCCATTTGCAACCGACTACGTGCAAAGACATAATCAGCTATACGGGGCGGCGGCACGGGGAGGAGCAGAGCCAGCCGGGACCAAACCACAAATCTCGCTTGCGATTATAGTCAGTTGCACTGATTTGCCCCGGGGGCAATATTTTTGAAAGTTGTGCACATTTTACCGCATCGCCAATCCATAAATAACCGCCATCGTGTCGAGCGCGCAGCGAAACCGCTTCCCGAAATAGTCGTCCCAGCTCCGGCCGTTCAGCCCACGAGCGCCGGCAATGGCCCGCATTGTCCAGCCGAAAACGAGGATCTGATGCACGATTATCGAGCCTTCCATTCCCAAGGCGGCTTCGATCCTGTTCAACCGGGCTACAGATCGCATACGGAGCTCACTGATAGGTTCTGGGAGCGCCCCGCCATCCACGTACTCCTTGGCCGGATCAATCGCTCTGGGACCGTTCTCTGCGGTTTCAAAGTCCTGTTGGAACGCCCTGCCCGCCTGGTATTGCGCTTCGTCGATCTGGCGGTGTGAGTGCAGCCGGCCCAAGGGGTCGTCACGGGTCGAGCGCATGACGACGAGCCGGGCACCGCGCTCGAGCGGGTCGTCGACCTCGATCGGGGCGACATGGCCGGTCTGGCCGCGATTGAAGTCCGCCGTACGGCGATCGTGGATCTTGGCTGCGGCCGGGTCGTAGGGCTTTTGGCGCTTCTGGCGGCTCATTTTATCATATCGGCGAGTGGTCATCGTCATTTGTGTTTCCTCTCGTGATAGTTCTTCAGCCATTCGCGCGATTTCTCAAGCTTCGCAATCATTTGTGGTCTGGTGGATGCTGTGGGGAGGCCAGATGGGACATGCGATGTCGGAATACCGATATCGACCTTCGAAACCAGGATCCTGGTTTCGGATTTTGGCGCTTCACGCACCGATCCGTCCGATGGATCTCTGATCACTGCTAAGCCCCTTTCAGTTTCGACAAGGCTTCGGTGCTGATCAGAGGCCGAGTTCGTCTATCCTCAGAGGCAGCAGTAGTTATATTTCTTTGTGTATGTGTCATGCTTGAGCAAAATGGAGCATTTGCTTTCGCTATGAAACTGTTCATCTGAGTACGCGAACCGCCCTTTTGCCCAGCAATTGCCCTAGCATTTGCTACCTTTGCCCGCTTCTCCAGCTCAGCTTCGAGACGTTTGTGCTGCCAACCCATGTAAAAGAACGCCTGTATCGTCTCTTTGGTGTCCAACCAAATGCGCAGCGGTAGCTTAGCAATTGCTGCTAGTTGCTTGTCATCGGTGGGGAGTTCTCGCTTGCGCCAATAGTGCATTAACAGAAGCAAATATGCCCCATGCTGCGTAGTTGACAGGTGCCCCGTATCGGCGAGGTAGTCGCCAACATAAAGAGGCATCCACAGGTCCGTCTTTTTGCTCATTAGATCATGTTCAAGGCATGCATATAGGTCTCCAGGATCGTCTCAGCCTCCTGCCTGTCGTTTGGATCTTGCCGGCGCATGCGGACGATGGCCCGAAGCGCCTTGCAGTCATAGCCATTCCCCTTGGCTTCCAGATAGATTTCGGCGATGTCCTTCCCGAGCTCTTTCTTTTCACCCTCAAGGTTCTCGATCCGCTCGATGATTAAGCGCAGCTGTTCCTTCGGGAAGCTATTGTGGCCAGCGGCTGGAGCCGTTTGAAGTTCGCTCATGTGGTTCCTCGTTCTGTGAATATTCACGCAAGGCAACTGATGCGCCGTCGATCAGAATATTGCTGAGGTGCGCTTTTGAGATTTCGAAACGTTGCACCGGCGCGTCTCCAACTTGGATGTTGAGGACAAAGATGCCCGGGGCTGGCGTGGTGAGATAGGCGAGTTTGGCTTTCACGCCGATCTCCTGTGTTTGCGTCGGCCGCTCTCTTTGCGGAGTTGTGCGGTCATCTCGAACTTTGTAGCGGCCTCAAGCTCAGCGCGGCGAATGGAGCGCGGCGGCTCCAGGGCTGTGAGCGACTGGAGAAACGCGATCCGGTGCGGCCTTGGCAGGCGCCTGATTTTGCGCAGCGTTGTGAAGATGTCCATTTCTCTTCGCCTTTGCCTTGGAACGAGCGTTGATCAGCATTTTGGCCTTGACTGATTCCCGCTTGGTTGCGTTCAGCCAATAGATGACGGTCGATTGATTGAGCCCTGTCGCGCGCGATATGGCAGCTCGGCTCAAGCCAGCGCATTTCAATTCTATGATTGCCTCACGGCGTGCCACGGTGACTATCCCGTTCCGGCTTTCCCCGTGAAAAATGGTGCGCGTGATGTCGAACTTCGCGCAGACGGCATTGATGATCTTGCTATTGTTATCGGTTCTGGTGTCAGGTTCATTTGGCTGCGCCACAGGGCGTCGGGCGTTCTCTCCCATGATAATTTTGTCGACATGTCCGGCATCATAAGCAATCGTCCAGTCATCACGCGACAGATCACGGAACTTCTGGAAACCGTGCATGACCGATGCATGGTGAAGGCCGAGTGATTTTCCGATCTGGGCGAACTTCTTTCCGGCATAGCGAGCCAGGAACATGAACACCCAGCGCGGCGCGATTTCTTCTGTCGTGCGGCCATCCGGATTGTCCATCTCGTCCAGTGATCGCCCGAAGTATTTGGCGACCGCACATTTGATGTCGAAAATCTCGGGATCATCATTATTGAAAAATTTGAACGCTTCAGGGGACGGACCGTGCTCGGGATGATGTTTCATCAACCGCCGTAGCAGCATTGCACTGCCGATCTGGTTCCTCGGATGGTGTCGTTTCTGATAGTCCATCCCGTCGCCTTCTGGTCTCAGCATTGAGTGATTTCCTCCCGTTGATGAAACGTTCAGCCAGCAGACGAGCTACTCGAGCCAGCCACCATTTCCACAAAGCCCTGATCAACCTCATTCAATTGCCCCCGCAGAGCCGCCAGCTTGGCCAGCTCGTTCGCATGCTCTTGTTCAACGCGGTTGCACAAATCGCGGTAGGCATCGCGGATCGACAGGAAAAGCGTGATCCGCGGTTCTTTGACTTCCTGATGGTTCGATAGAAATTTCTTCAGCCAGCTCGAGCTGGCTCCGACTTTCTTGGCAACGGTCTCATAGGCGAGTTCTCGTGAACCGGTGCGGTGTTGCTCTTTCTGGAGCAGGTGGCCGAGCGCTGATCTCGTTGCGTCGGTCAAGGCAAGTGCGGACATGGCAGGCGATTCCCTGTCGAAGTTCCTCATCTAATTACCTCTGTCATGGTGTCTGGATGCTCCCATGACGGAGGATGACTTTGTGTTCGAGCCGATCGCAGTTGCGGCCGCGCGGCTCGTCAGGCGACTAGAAGAACAGCGACCAGATCACCGCGCCCAGGAAGAACGGGAGTGCCGCGAGGCCGAGAGCGAAGAAGGAAAATGCCGTCGTTGTGAGGTTTCTCAGCGACTGGTCGAGAAAGAGTGCGTGGGATGCCGACCTTGAACGGGTATTGCTATGCGAAAACGATGCCGAGCCCGCAGGCCGACTTTCTGAGAGCAACCGTCCCCCACGCTGGACGACTGAAAGGATCTCAGCATCGTTAATCGGGAAAGGAGGGCCGGCGTCCCGAGCCGGGGCTTGAACAGGGGACGCCGGACGCGCGTTCGTCTTGAGGATGTTGCGCGCGTTCTGTGCGCAGGCTGGGCCGGGCCCGCGCATGTAATAATTTTCAGGATGATAGGAGGTTCCGAAGTGGCGTGACATGCGAAAGCCCCTTTCGCTTATGGTTGTGAAAAATTGTCTTGCAACTCGCTGCAATCGATTCCATTGTCATCGTTTCGACACATCCCGGAATGGCCGACATGGGCAAGGTTTTGCAGTTCGCGCGTCATGCGAGAACGCTCGACTTCAAGAAGGCGTCCATCGGAACCCGGCCGTTAGAGACCTCGCTCAAGCGCTTGGCCAAGCGTAAGGATGCATCCTTACGGCCAGCGCAGATATTGCGCAGATGCCATTCAGAGCAATTGGCGGCCTCAGCAACCTCGCCAACGGTCATACCTTTGCGATCGGCCCAAGCGAGTAGCGGATGTTTCGGTTTGTCAGACATGGCTCAGACTATTCCTCCCAGGAATGCGGAAAGTCAAGACAAAAAATTCCTAGGGGGAATGAGAATATTTTCTCCTCCCACGATACCTTTGGGTATGCACGAAAACGACGAACCACAGATATTCCTTGGAGCTTGGCTTGAGCTTTTTGACCTCAAGGTCACCGAGGCAGCGAAGATAGCCGGCTGTTCGCAGGGCTATCTTTCGAACATCATAGCCAATCGCAGGACCAGCATTAACATCAAGTTTTTGCTAAAGCTTTCCGATCATATGGGCGTCAATATCAACGATTTTTACCGTCGCCTACCAAATCGGTCGCAGCTCAGCACCCTGAAAAACCTTTCGCCAAAGGCGCAGGCTGCAATTCTCGCCCGCCAGCAGAAAAACGCCTGATAGATCATGTCCCGAATCTAGAGCATGCATTTGCATGTTGATTTTCATTCCCGGTAGGAATATTTTTGTTGACGTAATCTTATTCCTGTGAGAAATATAGCTCCTCAACACGGGAGCACCGCATGACAACCACTCCGAGAAAGTGCACAGAAGTCGACACCAAGATCGGTGAGCGCTTACGCTATTTGCGCACGTCATATGGCCTCAGCCAAGCCGAAGTTGGCGCTTCCATCGGCGTCAGTTTCCAACAGATCCAGAAATACGAATCCGGCAAAAATCGCGTGGCCGTCAGCACGATGCTGGCGCTCGCGGATCATCTCGGGATTTCCGCCTCTCGGTTTTTGATGGGGATCGCGTGATGTCAGCCCATTGTTCCTCACCCCAATCTGTCCGCGATTACTACGTCGTTATGGTCGACCTCGGGCGCCGCGGTCGGGAAGCTTGCGTAGACCCTGAGTTGACCCGTCGTGAGGTCGTCGACCGCATCCGCACCAAGCAATACGGGCAGATCGCATTCATCGATCACATTCACGATGACGAACGCGACGACGTGACCAATGCGCTGCTCAAAGAGGCTGGGTTCTACACCGAGCCGACCGAACACGACCGCATCATGAGCAAGTTCGATAGCGTGCTCGCGCTGATCGATCACGATCGCAAGCTGCGGCAGGAGGCGTGAATGCCAAGCTTAACAATCGCAGTAATAGCTGCAGTCATCAGCATCGCGATCCTTTACAGCGTACTTGCAATCTGCGTCGCCGAGATATCCGGCAACCGGAACGATGAGATATGAGCTCCGATCAGGAAATTGCAGTCGGAATGGCGGTACGCGATCTCATGAGTGCTCTCATGAGACTTCTTGAAATGCCAGCCGATACGGTGCGATCGGAGTTTTTGGAATTGGAAGTCGTCGAAGGACAACTTCATCTTCTGATGGACAAAATTTATGACCGCGACACCGTGCGAGAGCTGCGACAACGTGCATATGGAAACGAGAAAGCAGTCCTACACACAGTGGCAATGCGTGAAATTTCCTAAGTTGCGCGGGCTAAATCCCGTTGCACCGAATGGCTGGGTTGATGCTCCATATATGCGCTGCTCTGGGATTAATGGTGGATTTTGTCCGGTCTGGGTAAAACGTCGAGGGAATGACGAATGAGTTTTTCAGAACAGCAAAAGGGCGATCTCGCCGCGAAGCTCCCCATGAGCGCCGTCAAGTCGCGTGATCAGGCCGGCCGTCAGGTGTCCTATGTCGAGGGCTGGCATGTTATCGCGGAAGCCAACCGGATTTTCGGTTTCGACAACTGGACGCGCGAGACGTTGGATGTCCGCTGTGTTGCTGAGAAAGACCGTGAAATCGGAAAGGCAAAAACTCCCGGCTATGGCGTAACCTACATCTGCAAGGTTCGCGTGATTGTTGATGGCGTGGCGCGCGAGGGCTGCGGTGCCGGCCATGGCATCGATCGAGACCTCGGACAGGCTCACGAAAGCGCTATCAAGGAAGCTGAAACGGACGCGATGAAGCGCGCCTTCATGACGTTCGGAAATCCATTTGGTCTAGCACTCTATGACAAGGAGCGCGCGAACGTCGCGGATGAAGCCGATGAAAGCCGGCTGCGCTACGTTTCGGAGTGCAAGGCCAAGATCGCTAACTTCCCCGATCAGGATCCGCGCATTCTCCCCTGGTGGGATGGGGAAAAGCAAGCCCGACGCGATTTCGGTTTGACCAGCGATGAAGTCAATCAGTTGAAGGAACTGGTTATCGCCAAGATGCCGAAGAAAGCCGCAGCATGAGCAAGCCACTGGCCATCCGCGCCGCATTCGCGGACATGAAGATCGTCAAGACGCGACAGATCGTACAACTCATCTTTGAGCTTCCGCTGGCTGATTTTGATGCAGCGTATGAGGTTCTTGGCGGTCTACCTAATCCAGCCAATGAGCGCTGGTTTGCGATCGCCGCAATCAAGGAGATGATGCCCAATAACCCATCCAAACCCGCAGTTGATGCGCGGCCCGAGCCGAAACAGGACAAGTCGGCTCGGGCCAAGCGTGAGTGGCGGGATATGCAGCCATCTCAGCAGGCAGGGATCAGATGTTCAGAACCAAGTTTTGTGGCGTTTCTCAAATCAGCATATGACCTTGATTGGCACGAGAGCGGAGATGATGCGGCGGAATGTGTTCGCCTGATCTGCGATGTGAAATCTCGGGCCGACCTAAATATAGACCATAGAAGTCGCGTCGTCTGGCATCAGATTAACGACCAATATGAAGCATGGATGAGGGTCGGCGCATGAGCATGCGAGGCGAGACACGTACCGAGTTTCCGCAGGCTATCAAGAAGGCCGCTTTTGCTCGCTCCTGCAAGCCAGACGGCATTCCGAAATGCGAGGCGCCAGGCTGCGGCAAGGTGATCCGCGCCGGCCATCTGATCTTCGAGCATGTGCAGCCGGACGGGTTGGGCGGTGAACCAACAATGGAAAACATCGCCGTCTATTGCGATGTCTGCGCAACGCGGAAGACATTCGATGAAGACAATCCGCGCATGGCAAAAGCTGATCGCGTGCTCAAGGCAACGTTCGGTATGAAGCGCAAGGGTCGGACGATGCCTGGATCAAAGGCAAGCGGAATCCGCAAGCGAATGAACGGCACCGTCGAATTTCGATAATTGGGAATTAGCGGACATGAAACTTTGGCGGATCTATCAAGATATGAACGACGGATACGACACATACGACAGCGCCGTAGTTGTCGCGCCGGATGCGGATTCCGCCCGCGCCATCCATCCGAGCACAGTCAGCGGATGGAACGACTATTGCGGCACATGGGCTTCACGACCAGATCAGGTCGGCGCAATTTGCATCGGCGAAGCTATGCCAAATCTTGAAGCTGGAACGGTTGTTCTCGCCAGTTTCAATGCCGGTTAGCCATAATGCCTCGTCACCGAAAGGTTGAGCAATGATCTACGTCTTGGCTTTCATTGGCGCATGCACGGTGGCTCGCTGGGCCGTCACCGCGATCCGCCAGATTCGGAAAGACATGCGCTCGAAGCCGACGCCTTGGCTCGGCCTACCTTGGGGGATGCCATGATCTCCTTTGTCACCATTTCATTCTTGCTTGGCTGCGGCTTGGGTATCGCGGCGATATTCCTTGCTGCACATGAGGAGACCAAGCCATGATCCGGGAAGAGATCGCGCGGATTATAGATCCAGAAGCATTTACCGCATTGGATCGGCACTACTGTATTCCTCTACAAGAGGATTTTAGGCGTATGAAGATTGCGCGCGACAAGGCAGACGCGATCCGCGCCCTCCCCGCTCAGGGTGAGCCGGTCGCGCTGGCGCGGGAGGCGCTGGATATTCAGGAAGAATGGCTAAAGGATAACGCTTATCGTCTCGGCCTGCGATCTCTCGTGCAGATAATTGAGGTTTCGTTCGCTAAAGTCCGTGATGCCATCGCCTCCCCAAGTTCACCTGCGCCTGACGCGAGTCATCTCAATTCAGGAGAGTGTGAGCCGGTAGTAAAGTCGGCTTCCGGCGCGGGTGAAGCCATCTTCGCGGAATGCGCCAAGATCGCGATGGAGCATGTCGATAACGGCAATTGGGATGATCCGGAAATATACAGTGATGGATATGATCAGGCCTGCCGCGACATCGTCGAGGCCATCAAGACGCGGGCCTCGAACCGCAAGACGATGGACGCGATCGCCGACAATCGAAAGGGCGAGTGATGATGCATCTTATGCCTTGTGTATTCTGCTCTAAATCACACGCGGAGCTTTGGACTGAAACCGATGGTAACGGCGTCGTAACTGATGCTTGGGTCGAATGCGATAATTGCGCGGCGAAAGGTCCATCTTGCGATACCGAGGAAGACGCCGCCGCAAAGTGGAACGTTCCGGGCGTCTTGCTACTCAAGCTCACCCAGGAAAATGCAGCTTTATTGAAGCCTTAAGGAGAACGACGTGAGCGATGAATGTCCTTTCTGCAACCGCGATCCGTTCCACTACGTGGACAATGGGCTCGGCATGGAAGCTGTTGCAGTCACGTGCTGCGAGCTTGGCGACGAGTTCTATCGCGGCGCTCGACCAGAACCAGAGACCGTCACGATGTCATGGGAAGATTTCCATGGCGTTGGCTGCAAGATCTCCAGCCTCCGCGCCCAGCTTGCAGCGCAGATCATAATCCAACGCGGATGGGAGGACGAGGCCAGAAAGGCAACATCGCAACTCGCGAGCGCCAGGAAGGCGCTGGAGGATATCCGGAAACGAATTTATGGACCGGCCAATGCGCAGATGTGGGACATCCGACAGATTGTCGATGCCGCACTTCCTTTAACTGACGATTTCAGAACATGACATCAGGCGGCTACAACAAAGGTAAAGGAAAGTGTGCGGCGTGGATCATCGCCCATGTTTCCTATGCCGGAACCGACTGTTTGCCTTATCCGTTTGCGCGGGTGACAGACGGTTACGGACAGCTAGGCTACATGGGCAAGATGTGGCGAGCCCACGTTTTGATGTGCACTATGGCCCATGGTCCAGCGCCTTCCCCCGATCATGAAGCGGCCCATAGTTGCGGAAATGGTCATCTGGGGTGCTGCAACCAGACCCATCTTGGATGGAAAACGCGCAGTGAAAACCAGCGCGACCGCTACAAAAAGGAGCGTCTGCCGAGAAGGGGTTTGCCCAGATACAGGCTCACTGCCGACGACGTGCGGGAGATTAGACGGTTGCGCGGAATCGTGACGCAGCAGTCTTTAGCCGACCGATTTGGCGTCTCCAGACCTCACATCATCATGGTCCAAAAGGGCCAGACCTATGCATATGTTTCGGAAGGCCAACAGTGAATGTCCTCGATCTCTTCTCAGGAATTGGCGGCTTCAGCCTCGGGCTCGAACGAGCCGGAATGCGAACCGTCGCGTTCTGCGAGATTGATCCCTACGGTCGCGCAGTGCTCGCCAAGCACTGGCCTGACGTCCCCTGTCACGATGACATCACGACCAGAGACTTCATTGAGGGCGAGGCCGATGTTATCTGCGGGGGGTTTCCTTGTCAGGACATCAGCACGGCTGGCGGCGGCGCCGGACTTGCCGGCGAGCGTTCTGGACTTTGGCGGGAACTCCTACGAGCCATTCGCGTGGTTCGACCGCGCTTCGCAATCGTGGAGAACGTGGCAGCGTTGCTTAGTCGAGGGATGGGAACAGTTCTCGGGGACCTGGCCGAGATCGGGTATGACGCGGAATGGCATTGCATTCCGGCGAGCGCCGTTGGTGCCCCTCACCGACGAGATCGCGTCTGGATTATTGCCGACGCCGGAGGCGAGCAACACGAAAGCGGTCGCCCTCCGTTCAGCAGGGCGCTCGCCGCGGAACTTTCTAGCTCCCCTATGGCCGACGCCAACTATCAACGGGAATTACAACCGCAAGGGAGCAAGCGCTACCAGCGGCGATGGTCTGGCAACGGCGGTCAAGAACCGAATGTGGCCGACCCCGAGTGCATCAGACAACCGGGACAGAGGCAATCTATCTACGCCGGCCATCAAACGCCGCGTGGAGAAGGGCAAGCAAGTAATGCTCTCCATGTCGGTATCGGATCAGTCTGGGCAATTGAACCCGACGTGGGTCGAGTGGCTTATGGGATTCCCTCTCGGGTGGACAGGCTTAAAGGATTGGGCAACGCAGTCGTCCCGCAAATCCCGGAAGCAATCGGGAGAGCTATCATGAAAGTTGCCTTTGCTTCTGCTCAAGGTAAACCTGATGAACGATCTTAAGAAGGGCGATCGCGTAACGGTGAGGTGCGACCAGCGGCCAGCCTTCAATGGTCTCATCACTGGCGAGGGCCGCGGCGGCCATTGGTGGATCGTATTGAAGGACGGCACCAAAAGCGCGATCGGCTATAGCAAGTCGTTTTGCTATCCGGAAGATTCATTAAAGACCGCACAGGGAGAATAGAAGTGAGCAAAGAGCTATTGCGCGTTGGAGATCGGCTGCTTGGCGTCATCACGCCGGCTGGCGACCATTATAGAGCGGGAGTCAAAGGCATCATGAGCATTGGGGTCAATCAGCTCCCCGGCCCCATGGGCTTCTATCTGGTCGCCAACATCATCTTTGAGGACGACAGCGCCGACGTGATTATTCCACTGCATTTTGTGCAGGAAATCTACGTCCTCAATCCGTGACAGCATTGTACACCACTTAAGGAAAGCAGAGATGTCAGCGCATTATTACCCAAGCCATCCTTGCCCGATCTGCAATCCTGGATATTTTCCGGGTCAGCCGGTGTTCACACTCCCGCAAGCGCCTGTGATTTATCCAACCGGCTGCATCTGTCCGCCGACGAGCGAGAAAACTTGTGAGAGCCCTACTTGCCCGCGCAAGAACCATTTGAGCGCTACAGAAATCCGCTGATCGATCAGCGGTAGAGGATGGGCGGGCGGCAGGCACCATGGGTCATGATCCCGCCCACCTCGCATTAACGAGGTAAACGCCACACCACTTAAGGAAACCAGCATGACTGAGAAGAAAGAATTGTTCGCAACGGCGCGAGTATCACTGACCGTCGAAGTCGATGCTGCATCTTGGCAAGTGGAGTCGTCTGCGGAACAGATTTTCAAAGCAGCCGGCGAGGAAGCGGTGCAGCGCCTCCACATCCTATTCCAGAAAGAGCGTGGTGTGCGGGTTGTTGGCAATCCGGTAGTTACGCTCGTCACTGGTGTTCGTTAACGAGTTGATAAAGCCATGGATTACGATTGCTCCTGTGACTACGAGCCGGCTGCGGTCTACAACGCCGCGCGCCGCAAAGCTCGCAAGCAGCACAAATGCTATGAGTGCAGCGGCGTCATACTGCCCGGCGAGACATACGAATATGTCTTCGGCGTCTGGGACGGCCGCGCCGACAATTTCAAGACGTGCTCTCACTGCGTTGACCTGAGGACGTGGGTAAAAAACAATCTTCCCTGCGTGTGCTGGGCGCATGGCAACCTTCATGACGATCTGAAGGAGAATGTCAGAGGCGCAACGTGGAGAGCGCACGAGGAAACGCGAGGCCTCATGTTCGGCTTCCTGCGCCGGATGGTAGCGATCGACAAACACAACGCGAGCCGCAAAATCACATTAACCACTGGATAATGCAAATGACCTATCCCAAGATGAAGCCATGCCAGAAATGCGGTGCCCCCGTGGCTTGCTACACGTATGAGAGCGGATGGTCTCGCGTTGAGTGCGACAGATGCGATCACATCAGCTCGTGCGAGGGCCGGAAGCTAGATGCCATCAGGGCTCATAACTCACTCACCTTACCCTCGGGTTAAAGCACATGGCGCGTCGAATATTTGACTACCTCGGCTATCCTACTGATCCGCACGATATCAACGACAGGTTTTGGTATTACGTGCAGCGGAAGGGCCTCATCATATGCCAACGAATGCCGGATGGAAATCCGGCTGAGCAGACGATTATCCCATGGCGAAAAGTCAGGCGTGCACTGCGCGATCACGACGCATCGCCGCAACGTCGCCGTTAACGAACTGAGAAGGAAAGTAGATGACTAAGAACAGTCACCTCGCCATCAACGACCTTCTTGATGTCGTCGAGGAGATCACCGGAATGCTCGAAGAACTGAACCCGGGCGCAACCGGGCAGGTCAGGCGCATTCGTTTCCTTATCGAGAGAGCCGAGAGGTGCATCACCAAGGCCATGGATTCTGAGTGACAATATGTCCGACACACTCGACCATGACACCCGAGAGACTCTCTAACTAGGAAACATCTCATGCCGGCGCCGACCCATGGAATGTACACCGTCCCGGAATACCGCGCATGGATCAGCATGAAGACGCGCTGCTATCGGCCGACCTACAAACAGTTCGGTGATTATGGCGGGCGCGGGATCAGGGTCTGCGATCGATGGAAGGTGAGCTTTGAGAATTTCTTTGCCGATATGGGTTCAAAACCATCCCGAGCGCATACGCTTGACCGGATCGACACAGATAAGGATTACGAGCCGACGAATTGCCGGTGGGCAACCCGCAAAGAGCAGCAGAACAATCGGCGCAACACGCTTCTGGTCGTCTACCGAGCACAAGAGCTTAGTCTAGAGTACGCCGTCATCCTGGCCGGAAGGATCGTTCGGAGAAACGTAGCCAGAACTCGAATTAAACGAGGGTGGGATGTAGCTAGAGCGGTAGAGACACCGCAGAAGGTTTATCGGGAGAGGCGGCCATGAGCGAGCAGGCCACTGAAACCGCATACGAAGGTCTGTACGTCACTGACGCAGAGCTGATCCGGCGCATGGGCGTTCCGGAGAAGATCGCATATGCCGCGATCCACGCACTCGACCGGGACCGCAGTTCCAACTTCCCACAGAAGAAAGCTTTGTGGGGAAATCGGCGGTATTGGCCCGCTGTGAAGGCTTACCTCGACCGGACGAACGGGCTTAAGGTGGATCGTAACATTTCGTGAATACGAAAGACTTGCGTAATACGAAATATGTTCGTATGTAGGGATCGTCAGCAACGGAGCATATAAAATGTCCCTCACCCACCCCATCGGAACCTTCAACGGCCCCGCCTTCCACATTGGTGAAACCGTCTACTGCCGTTTCACTGGCGAAGCCTTCACCGTTGTTTTCTGCAACGGCTGCACCGCTGAACTCAGCGATGGCACCGGCCGCATCATCGGTGAACTCACCCGCCGCCGTCCCGAATGACCCCGATCCAATACAAAGCCGCCATCAAGACCCTCGGCCTCTCGCAAGAGAGCGCCGGGGAATGGCTCGGCGTTACTGGCCGCACTGGCCAGAATTACGCTACCAAAGGGCCGCCCGAGCCAGTCGCCAAACTCCTGCGTCTCTGCATCAAGCTGAAGCTAAAGCCCGAGGACGTGAAATGACCAAGCCGGTGAAGGTGCGTAGTGCGCCAGGTCTCGTCTGGAAGAAACGTCGCAACGGCCACGAGGCCCGCTGGCAGGCCCGCACCGACATGGTCGCCAAGGGATTCCAGATCAAGAGCATGAAGCTATGGACGGATCGCTATGGGCGGCTTTTATGCATGGATGGCTGGAAGCCGGCGGGACTGATCCGTTCAAGCCCGTACCAACGATCGCAGATCTCCAAGCGCTTCTCAATAGCGAAGACGATACGCCGATCGAGATCATGCCGAACGGCAGCATTCGCAGGCTCTAGCTTTAACGCGTCGTCAGGGGAAACATCATGAAGCCTCTCCACTCCGAAGTCACTCGCCTGCGGCGTTGCCCTTGCTGCCAGGGCAAGTACAGCAAGAAGAACGCCGGGTCGAACAAGAATGCTGGTAAGACTGCGGCCCGCATGAAGGCCAAGCTTGAGATCAGGAAGGAAATGCGATCGTGAGCAAGACAATCGATTTGGACATTCCTAAGACGGCCGAGGAGCGGATTGCCAAGGAAGCCGACTCCATCTGGGGGCTGATCAAGCGCATCGAGGCACGCGCTTCTGATGGCCGGTTCTATCATATGGAAGATGAGGACCGCGAAAAGGCCATCGCCTATTTGAAGGGCCACGCGAAGGCTCAGCGTTAATAGACAGGTAGGACAAATGGCAGAGCCAAAGATTGACGAGATACGAAAGAAGGTCGCCGACGAGTGGGGGAGCCATCTTTGCTACCATGACAAGACGACATTCCGTCGCAATTGCGACCCGCCAGTTCATTGTCGGTGCTACGATATCGCGGTTGCTATCATGACGCATTACGAACTTAAGCCTCGTATTCATAGGTAGTTAATGATGAAATTGAAATGCTGGCTGGGATGGTGCGGAATGGTCCAGAGGGACGATGACACCCACGTCTGGGGCGAGTGTCTGAAGTGCGGGCGCATCGCCGGCAAGATCAGCCGAGAAGCTATCAGGCGCTATATCGAGGCAGAGCGTCGCGATGACGCTTTCATTCATCAGCAGTCAGGGAAAACATGACGGTCCCGACCATCCACAACGAGAACTGTGATTGCCCTAAAGGGCGGTGCGCTATGCTCGTGGAACCAGATACAGAATGCGTTAACCGGTTGTCTGGCTATGTGAGAACTGCACACTGTGACAAGTGCGGATCGTCAACATGGCACCAGAACGACGACTGCGTGCGGTGTCGCACACTTGCTCGTCGGTCCTTGCCTTAACATCACATGACCGACAACGTCATCAACCTCAACGAACGCCGGCCGCCGCCGAACCTAGGAAACGGCGCTCGCGAGGCTATGGCTGCCGCTCTATCCTATTGCATGGAACCGATGGGCGACGTCCTGACAGATGATATGCTGGCCCGGCTTTGGCTGCTAGGGTTTAAGGTTGTTCCTCTGGAAGAGAAGGACTTGCGTTGACGATGACCAAGGGCAAGATCATTGCTGTTTGGATTCTGGTGGCTTCCGTGATTGCCGCGCTCGGTATGATCGGCTGGGCCGCTTTTCAGTAACGGTGAGCAGCAACGATGACACAACGCTGTCCGAAGTGCGAGCATGAGGCGGATGATCTGAGCACCTATTGCTCAGCTACGGAGAACCTTGTTTGCCAAGGTCGCCACCCGGTTGATGGGTGTGGCGCTGTTCTGACCCCTGAAGAACGCCACTATTACGGCGATTGCTGCGAAGAGTGCGAGGGCGAGTGGTGCGAGCGCATTGAGAGATGGCGCCGAGGTGGTTTGGATAAAATCATGGACCAGACATATGGCTCGCCTGAGAGATTTCATTAACGGTGAGATAAAGCTATGACCAAGAAACCGAAGGTGGTCGCGAGTTACGGCGATCCGAAGAAGCCAAAGCGGTGGCCAGCGAAGAAGATCAGGCGAGAGTTTGTCAAGGAAATCTTGGCCGCCGACAAAGAGCCGCCGGAAGCATCGTTCGACAATGCCGACGATATGCTGGCGTGGCTGAATACGAAATAGCTTTAATAAGCTACAACTAAGAACTCATCCTCGATCGAAAACCGCTATCAGGATGAGGATCAGGATGGTATAGGCGACTATGCCCATCGTTTGCGCTCCAACTGATCAGCGATCCAGCCGCACCCCACCCACAGCGCATAGAACGGAGATAGCAGGATGGCCGCTATGATCATCAGCCAGCGCACTACGTTTACCATGGCCAATGCTGCATGATCGAATGTCCGGTCGAGATGATCAGTCCAACCAGGAAGATCGAAAACAGCATGATGTTGAAATTCTGCCTCATCGGCACCGCTCGATTTCATAGCCGTTGGTGGCTTGCTTCAGGCAGCGTCCATGGTCTTCGACGTATGTTCCTCTGGACTCGATCATCATCCCAACAATGACGATGAGGGCGAGCGCGCCGACGAGAGCAACAATTCCCTCGATCGCATGCGCAATAACATTCCTGACGGCCTGCCACGGATCATCTTTCACGGACGTACCCCCATATTGATAATTTCCCATGGAAGATCGGTTGACGATACTAACCAAATTGCCAGACCAGCGCCGGCAGCAAGCCACATCAATTTCAAAACGGTCTCCTATAGTTTCTCCACCATCCTGATCTTGCGGCTTGGTAGCCGTGATCGTTTGGCGGGTGCGGAGCTCGATCGCGCAGGGATATGACATTGACGACTAATATCCACGCGCCGCCGACGATGAATCCTGAAGCGACCAGTGCAACGATTGGATGGATGATCCAATATTCTCGGAATCCAACCGTCAGAGCGATAAATATCGCATCTGCAAAGAATGCGCGCTTGCGGTCCTTGATGACACTTGGCTTGTCGGTTCTGTTGAGGTGGAGATCTTCCAGAGCCAGATACAAGACATAAAGCAGGAGGCATGCTCCAGACATGGCAATGAACGAGTAAAAGCAAATGGACGCTTGGAGTAGGTTATTCATTCTTTGTCTTTCCGAGCAGATCCAGTTTTCTGAAAGCCAATTCTAGGAGAGAGAACCAATGCTTTCCGGTTGCGCCAACTCCCGTCGAGATCACTTCAAGCGGGAACATGGTCAATATCTTAAACAAATGAGGAGCGAGAAGGTTCGCCATCGTCATGCCAGTGACCAAATAACGTATGGCGTACTTGGCTGAGATCTTTTCCTCTGTGTTTGCAAGGTGCAGAGCCGCACCAACGAATCCGAATGCAATGCACGACAGGTAAATATGCTCGAAAACCGCATCAAGCATTCGCCCCACCGCTGGCCATAGCTTCCAAAGTGCTTGTGAGCCAATACAAGTCGCGGGGGGTAAGCCGGCCTGCTGGAACCTCCTTGTTCTCGGGGAGCCATTTGCAGGCTAGAAGCCCAGTTGCGATGAACTGTGTGCATTCCCATGCGCCAGGTTCATGCCAATTTCGATTGGCGAACGGCCCCCAAAAGTAGACGACAGCGATGGGATCGTAGGGTTCGTGGAGATGGCTGCGCAGGAATGCGATGAATGCGTCTGCCTGCTCTGGAGTGGCCTTCAGACGGACAAATAACTCTCGCCTGAAGCCGGCATCATAGCCGGGCTTGAGCTCTTGCACGCCACCGAGGAGATGCGCACCAATGTAGGTTCCATCTTCGGTCTCCGCCTCGACATGCGAAAGCTCGGAGCCGTATTGGGCAACGCCGATCAGCTTCGTAAACACGCCTTTTTGCTGTTCCACAAACCGAAGCGTGATGAACGTAGTCAAAATATTAACTCAAACGAAAATAGAATGGTTTCAACCATCTTCGGAGTCCTAAGCTCTGTGGTGGCCAGACCTGACCTAACCGTTTCGACCGGTTGGGTTGGGTCGCTTCAAATTTCTAGTGTTTTTCTCGATCTGACAAATTCGATAAATGTGAATGCAAGCCGCAGGGATGCCAAACGCTACTGAAGTTATAGCACAAATTGCCGTAACCCATTCCGGGGTCATTTCACCACTCGCCAGTGAATCCCATATTTGATCGCACAGGCTTTCGCGAGCCAGACCTTTGAAACTGGCGTGGATGCAACAATAGGACCCGGTACCTCATAGATGCGGGTTCGATCGAGGTTTGCAATGTCAATGCCAGGAAACAGCATGGCGAGGAAGACAGCGCAGCTCACTTCTTGAATACCCCAGCGATCTTGTCAGCGACACGTTCAGCCGTGCGACCGCCCATATAGGCCCCGACGACGAGCATAAAAACGCCCCACATTTTCGGGTCGAGCGGATCAGTCGTGCCGAGTCCAAGCACCTTGTCCCAAACTACAACCTTCCAGAGGAAGACGATGAACGGTGCCGCGAACATCGGACGCACTGATCGGGTTATCCAATTGCCCTGCTCTGCTATGACCATGCTGGCGTTGACCTCAGCCTCGCGCTGATCGAGATCAAACGCACGCTTTGCCAGATCGGCGGCTACAGCCTCATGACTGCCAACGGCATCCAAATGCTGTTTCTGCGCGGTGAGCAGCCCCGATATGATCGGATTAAGAATGGCGCCAATGACCGGAGTGGCAAGCAGTTTTGCGGCGATCCATTCAAGCATCTCAGGCAGCCTTCCCAATCGAGCGGAGACGCGCCGCAATCGTCACGGCGGAAACCAGCATCGCGAAGTAGCCGAGATATTTCGGGTCAGAATGGAGGAAGTCTGCAACTTGCGCCTTGAAATTCGGGTCTCCCATTGTGGCCGCGATGCTATCAAGCTGATTGAGCAATGCGCCTGCGCCCATCAGGATATACGACCATGAAAGAGTCAGGGACTTGCCGCAGACCGCCCAGACCTTGGCCCAGAAGCCATCTGCCTCAATGTAGAACTTCTGGAATGCGGGAAGCTTTTCGAGGAACGGCCGCAGAAGCATGAAATAGGCAGCGATCAGACCGGGAATAATGAAGATCAGGGAGAACATGCTATTTCCTTCGGAAGATGGCATTGAAGATTGACGCGATGAAAGCGCCGATACTGCCAGGCGCGGGATGGGAGATCGATGGCGGTGCAGGCTTATCTATCGGTGCAGATGTTGTTGGAGCCTGCGGCATCTTCGTTCCGGTCATGGCATGAGCGCCGGCAAGCTTAAGGGCGCCGGAAATATCGCCATTAAACATGAGTATTTCTGCTCGTCTCCGTCGTGTGAGACCAGCCATTTGCTGGCCGGCAGCATGATCGTATTGCAGCAAAGTCACCATTGCAGCACCAGGGTTACCGGAATTGATCTTGTCGTCTATCGACGATTTAGCCAACGAACCTGTATTGAAATCGAACGATACCAACGCATCGAATTGCGCTTGCACTATCGGTGCCTTGATGCAGCGCTCGACATTACGCTCGACTGCGGCGAGATCGGTGGCCAAGATGGCATCGCATTGCGCGTCGGTGATCGTCTGTCCACGGAATACGGCAGGAGGGCCAGCCGCCGATGTATGGCCATATCCGATCGTCAGAACCCCCGTACCGTCGTCATAGGTGTGGAGAAATTTGCCTTCGAACGCCTCGATGAACAACCGCCCGTTTGGTGATGTTTTCATGGGCGCGGTCCCGCATTCGCGGACTTGAGCGCGTTAAGATCGGTCATTGATTGTCCGGGTTTGGTTTGCTACTTTGGCGCGATGAAAACGAAAATCATTCTCGGTGCATTGGCGTGGCTGACCATCATTGCCACATTAGCGATTCTACTGCCGCTTACAAATATGGGCCTCTAGATGATCCGCAGGATGTAGTTGCATATGATGGTTGGCTGCACGATTTTGGCTGGCGTACTGATTCCTCCCTGTGCAGTACCCGTGAATGATGCAGGAAGAGATACGCCTGCGCCACCAAAGAAATTTGCACTTTGATTTGCACCAGCAGCAAACCCATTTGATCCGCCACCACTGAACACACCCAGAGGCGTTCCATTGGCTCCGAAACTTGGAGTAACTGTTACTGATCCCGCTGGGGTGTAGGGTGGAAGATTGGCTGTGACCAGCGTGTTGCTTTCTAATCCTCCGGTTGCGCCAAGCGTTGTCGAATTGCCGACGAAATATGTTGAGGTCAGCCGCGTGGCACTGGCCTCTTTCATCGCCGAAACACGGCCAGTTTTGTCAGGAAGGTTGAACGTGGTAGATCCGTCTCCTGCGCCATAGGTAGTGCTCATAATCGAGAACAACGTCGCATAAGTCGTGCGCGAAAGCGCCTGCCCGATCGGAAACGCGAATGATGAATTCGGTGCCGTCGTACCCCAGAAATCGATACCTCCAGCAAGCGGAATCGAATAAGGATTGCTCATTCCTCGCAGATAAAATACTGCGTCTGAATTGTTGTAGACCACGATATACGGGGTACCGAGAATGAGCGTCCCGTTCGGCAGCGCTACATTCGGCGCCGCCCGGATTGATTTTGCGCCGAGACCATCAACATTCAGCGTAATGTCGACCGCTACCGCATTCGTGTTTGTTGCGTGCGGAGTGAATGCAATCACCTGCCCGCTCATGTGAGCCAGAGTATCGAACACCTGAAAGCTAGTGACCGTGTAGGCCGTCGAGCTGCCACCCGTAACAATGGCGCCGGCGATGTCGTCGCGATATTCGGAAAGCCTGGCCATCATGGCGCGGGCGCTGTCATTGATAGTGGACGGTGCCTGCCCTTCGCTGTAGTTGATCGTGCTGTCCGCTGTGGCATTCGTCGCTGCCGTTCGACTCCAAGACCAAAAAGCCATTATGCAGCCCTCGCAAATTCGCCGAATAATCTTTCAGCAGTGGCGACATAAGCCGCGTGAGCATCTTCCTTTGTGGCGAAGTGCCCTAGATTCATGCTCTTTCCATCTTTTGTTATGCAGGCCTGCCACGGCTTGCCGTAACTCTCACCCGCGCGATATCGCGAGACGCCTTTAAGGCCGGACTTGTTGGATTTGATGAGGCCGATGTTCGCTTGGTTCTGCGATTTCGTTGCAAGCCTCAGATTGACCCAAGCGTTGTTATGCTTGTCGAGGTCGCGATGATCGACGAAGGGATCGGGCCACTCGCCCGTCATGTAGAACCATGCAAGAAGGTGAGCGCGATAAACGCGATCATCGACCGAGATGAACGTATATATTCGCTTTCGGCACCCTGCGACATCGCCGGCTTTCTTGCCGCCGCGACCCTCCAGCCAAAGAAAAACCCCCGTGAGGGGGTTATAGGAGAGCAGTTCTTTCAGTCGATCTTGCGTCAAGTTCATCGGCTATCCTCTGTAGAATTGCGGCGGCTGGAATGCCGCGCGGAGTTTAGAGAGATCGACCGGCCGGCGAGGCTGCGCGAAGATAGGCTGCATCTGTGGCATCGACGGCGGCATGTAGGCGGGAGCATCAGGTGCGGCTGCCTGCTGCTGCGGAGCCTGCTGGGGTGCGCTCTGTTGCGGTTGGGCAAAGATCGGGGCTGACGGCTGCGGAGCGACCAGCGCGGCCTGCTGAGGCGTAGCTTGAGATGGCTGTCCACCAACCCGCCGCGCTGCCCATGCCTGCAGATCGGCCGCCGTCATATTCGCGAGGAACGGATTGGCCTTGACCACACCGGGCCCGAGGATATCGCCGGCCGACGCGCCCGGATCGGCTTGCAGGATCTTTACCGCGCCTTGCGGGCCTGCGAAATGGGCCAGATAAGTGTTTCCGTCTGTGACGGGTAGACCAGCCTTTGACAGAACGGCCTGATTCTGCTGAGCATAGGCTTCAGTGGCCTGTCGGGCGAGTTGCGGATCGGTCTTCAGGGCGAGGATTGCGGAATCGGGCTGGTCGGCCAGATCAGGGCGAATGCTGCGGATAGTCGAGAGCCACGTGCTGTCGATAAATTGTCCGGGACCGGCAGCGGATGAATTTGGATTGGTGGCATTCGGATTGCCGCCGCTTTCGGCACCGATGATGGAGTCAATCAAGCCCATGGATATCGATCTACCTCCGAAGGAATGGACGTCCGAACGCAAAAAGCCGCGCGAACCGATATTCGGCAGCGATTTGCCCGGCGCGCTGGCCTATGCGGTTGGCTGGCTTGTGACCTTCGCCGCGATTCATTGGATGCATCATTGACGGCGCTGGGCGCCCTCGATCGCGAGGCCGCCAGCGGCACCCCGTCCGAGATTGCGAGCGATGTTCTGCACGAACTGGATACGCGCGACAGTGTTCTGCACCATGTCGCGAAGTTGGCCCGGGGCCATATTCGAGCCGTTGCGCAAGAGCACATTGGCGATCTGTTCGCGGACCTGTGGGGTATTCCCGGTCATCAGATTGTGGCCTGCGGCAAGCGCGCTCCTGATCGCGCCATGAACGTTTCCAGTGAGGACTTGTCCGATCAGGTGCGGGCTGACACCCATCGCAGTATCATGCGCGAGGTTTTTCGCCGTTGGTGACCCTCCCAACGCCGTATTCCGCGTTTCGAACATGGTCTGTTCGCGGCCGATCCGGCGTTGCATCAGCGGAAATGCTGGTTGCACATTCATTCCAGGGACAACGCGGCCATTTACAAGCTGTCCTCTTGGGGACATGGCCTGCGCTTCAGCCTGGAATGCATCGTTCAACAAAGGTCGCGCTTTGTTGACGCCAAAAGCCGCGCCTTGGGTCTGCGCTATTAGCGAGTCGACATAGCCGGATCGGAAAGCCTGCTGACCTTGCGGCTGGAGCGCTTGGAAAGCAGGAATCGTGTCTTCAGTACGGCCGCGCGTTGCCGCCTGCCGTCCGGCTTGCACTGCCTCGATATTGCGGGATGCCTGCGCGAAGTTCGCATTGGCTTGTCGATAGCCTGGACTGGCCGCCTCCATGGCGGCATCAAGCTGACGCACCGCGCCGCCGATCAGCCGCGCCCGGTTGCCTTGGCCGCCTTGTCTTGCGCTTTGCGCCGCATCCGCCATATCGCCGCGTATGCGCTGCACTGCCTCGAAATCGTCTGGGTTGACCCGCGCCAAGCGTTGCCGGAAGGGAGTCAAGGCCGCTTCGATACTATCGTTTGCCGGCGTCAGGACTTGGCCTGGCCGCGTCCCGATAATGTTGTCAAGATGGTTGATCGGGCCGACAAGATTGACCGGAGCCGAACCGCCACGCACCGCACCAAAGTCCGCGTCTGCCGCAGTCCCGCGCGCCGTCGTCATTCGTGCCTCAGTTTGAGCGGCCGTTTCAGGCGCGTTGAAGCCCTCAGCAAGCGCATTCGAAATCCGGCGCCCTTGCGTACCCTGCCGACCTTCCAGCGCATTGATAACCGCCGTACGGCCAGCGCCTGCCCCTCTAGCGGCAGCCCCTAGCATCTCCTGCCCGGCATTGCCCATTGCATCGGCGACATTGAAGACGCCTTGGCCTTCACGACCTGCCTGCTGGACAGCGGCATCCAGCGCGGCCGGGGTTTGCCCGCTTTCGCTGATAGCTCGAGCGATCTGGGATTGAGCATAGCCTGTGGGGTTGATTCTGGCCCGGATGTTGGAAATCACAGGTGAGGCTGCGGCGCTAATCGCCGCGCCGGCGAGCGGGAGAGCCCCGCCCACAAGCGCGCCTGTTCCAGCGCCCTTGAGGGCATTCTGTACCCGCTCGGCCAAGCCATTACCTTCCATGGCCCCGGAGAATCCCCCGAGCGCACCGGAATCGGCAGCGCCAGCCAGCGCCCGCTTGATGACATTCGCGCCTGGCGCCAGAAGCCGCCCAGCCGTCAGACCGCCAGCCGCCAACCCAGCGCCGCTCACACCTCCTCCGAGCACTTCCGCCGCAGTCCCGAGTGCGCCGGTGTTCTCGCGCGCCTTGTTCATGATCAGATCTTCGCGGGCTTTGGCGTAATTGTAGCCTTCGGCCGGGCTGAATGTGCCTTGTCGGATCATCTCCAGCGGGGTTTCGAGGCCGGCAAGGAGTGTCGTATCAGCCCCAAGGGTCACGCCATGAGCGAGCCGGCGCGTATAACCCGCACCAGTGTCACCTCCAGCCGCTTTGATCTGGGCCTGCTCGTCTAGCGCGGCCTGCTGGTATTTGTCGGGCGGCGGCGCGGCCTGAAGATGCTGCTGCAAGATCTGGAACGCCTGCGCGGGAGTCGCACCGTCTGGCCCTTCGATCGAGTAAGTTTTCCCGTCCGGCGAGGTCAGATCAAAGGTTGGCATCAGCGGACCTTCACTGACCAACCGGATGGAAGCGCGGAAGGCGCGGCTTCTGTAGGCGCATTTCCCTTCAAGCGCGAAACGTTCTGCTCGACCTTAGCCAATGCGGCTTGTCCATCAGGGCGCAGCACTGGATATTGCTTCGCCTCTTCCTCGCCGAGGACGCCGCTGATCTGGCCACCCAGCGCGTCCAGTCGTGAACGCATTAGTTCGCCTTCTGTCGCCAGGATAGCCGCGAGTTCCTTCGGGCTTCGAGCTCCGTTCACCGATTCGATGAAGCGATCGCGTTCCGCCGTGCCACCCGGCGAGCCGGCATAGAACTTGGTGATTTCCTGCCCGTAATGCTGCGCTGCACCCTTCAGGGCCTCCATTTTTGCGGCCTGTTCGGTGCCGAGCCCGCGGGCCGCGTTGACGATGGAGGTGAGCGGCGCAATCCCGGTATCCCAGTTGCCAAGATCAAGCGCCTTCTGGCTAAGGTCTGCGAGATGACCTGCCGCCGTATTGCCGATGTTGATCTGTCCGCCGAGAGAAGCCGGAGCGCTCGAGCTGAGCTGATTGCGCATGGTCTTACGAGCGGCGAAGGAAGCATCATCCACCGACTGGCCAATATCGGCGCCATACTTCTGCGCGACCATCTTCACGGTTTGCGTGAAGCCCTTGCGCGGGTTGCCGGTCGGCGTTGATTTGCCATCGACATAATTCTGCACGGCGGCCTGAATTTCCGGGGAAAACTGGCCGAGATAGTCCTTTCCGGTCAGGCTGCTATCGATCGACTTGACGCCGGGAGCGAGGAAGCCACCACTCATTGGTGATGCGCCGGCTTCGCCCTGCCCGATGGGTCGGCCATTGATAGTCTGGTCGCGCTCGTTGACGAAGCCGTAATTCTCGTTTCCGAAAGCATCGACGCCGATTTTCTGGTATTTCTCCTTGTTCGTCAGCGCCTCATTGATCAGCGTTTTTCCAGCCTCGGGGTTGAGCACGGCGAGCATGGCGTTCTGAGGCGTCATACCGGCGCCGATGAAGGCTTGATACTGCGCCTGTTGATTTTGGCGTGCGATATCGAGTTCATTGCCTTGACCCATACCAAGACCACCGGCAATCGCACCCGTCAGCAACCCAAGCGGTCCCCCCTGCATATTGGCCAGCGCGCCGCGCATAGCGCCTCCAAATCCGCTTTGGGTTGGAGGCTGCATGAAGGCGGCTTGGACGGCAGGAGGCGCTGACGACGTTCCCTGCGTCGGCTGGGCCTGTGGCGGGGTGTCAACCTGTTGCGGCTGGTAGAGGTCAGGATTGCCAACGCGCGGCATCTGATAGCCACCAACGGCGATCGGAGAGGCGGCCGGCTGAGCAGGCATAGGCTGTTGCGCAGGAGCTCCCGTCGGTGCGCCTTGAATAGGAGCCGGCAAGCCGGGCTGATATCCCGGACGAGATAGCAAACTCATCATCTGCTGTTCAATAGGATTCAGTGGTTTTTGATCGGGCTGGCCAGCAAAGATGGGGCCGAACCCTTGCGATGGCGGATTTTGATACTGCCACTCGCGCGGCAGACCGCCGAGAAGGCTGCCCCCACTATCGCCACCAAAAATAGCGTCTAAAAGGCCCATTTTCCCCTCAGAATTTGAACGTCGTTGGAGCTTTTGGCCATAGTGATCCGATACCGCCCGCGATCGTCGCGAACTGCTGCGCGCCGCTCATGTTCTGCGTGCCCTGCGCGCTGCCGCTGCTTTCCGAGCCGAGTCCGGCGATGGGAATCCCGATTTGTGCCAGAAGCCCGAGCGCCTGCACCGGAATGCCACGCCGCGCTGCCTCGGCCTGCAGGACGGCGTTCGCTGGAGCATTCTGCGCCTCATTGGCCGCGCCAGCTGCAGTGACGCCCTGTCCCTTGTTAATCAAGCCCTGCTGCGTCATTCCGGTTTGGAGACCTGCGGTCGTATTGCCGGCCTGGTAGAGATTGCCTGCCGCTCCCTGCTGAGCTGCCCGGTTGGCGTTGTACTGGTCGAACAGAACCGGAGCTTCACCTTGTGCGATGCCGCGGCCATATGCCTGCTGGTTGGCACCTGAAAAATCCCGGCCAGCCGCAGCGAATTGGCCATTCACCGAGCTTCCAACATCGGACTGAATCCGCGACAAAAGCCCGGCTGTCCCCGGATTTTGAGACGGATCATAGTTCATGTTTGAGGCGAGCGGATTGGTCTGGTCGACATAGCGCTGATAGTTGGCGTTGACATTGCCGGATTGATCTGTGGCACCCCCTCCTCCGAGCAGATCTGTGGCATATTTCTGGATCGCCGGCGCATATTGCCCGGCCTGCCCCGCGTTCTGCTCGAGCTGACCGATAGCACCGCTTTCCGCACCGGTGAGCCCGGTGTTGTTCAAGCCGGTGCTGATCTGGCCAAGGATACCCTGTAGCGCCGGCTGGGCAGCTAACCATGGCTGCGTGACGCTGTTCTGCGTCTGACTGGTCTTGGTCTCGCCACCCATCAGGTAAGTCCTTTCTCCAAAACGAGATATTCGACGTGATAGCCGTCCAGAATGCGCGACCAGCCTTTGCGGCCGAACAGGCGCATACGAACCGCTCCCTCGTCTTTTGCGTATTGCTCGATCTTCAAAAACAGCGGCAACCAGCGCTCACGGCAATAACCGGCGCATGCCGTCAGCGTGCAGACCAGACGGCCATTGACCTTGGACAGATGCGTGGTTGCGGCGGCCTCGATCGAGGTGTTGGTGAGGGCCAGCCACAGCAGTTGCCGTCCGGCCAGAATATCGCCCTCGAACTCGCCAAAGTCGCTCAATTCCGTCGCATCGATCGCCGATTTGATCAGACCTCGCGCAAGAGGCCAGACTTCAGCGATGCGCGCCGGATCGACGCAATCAAGCTCAACCAAGGATGGCATATAAAAACGTTCTCCCTGTCGTGGCGGCGTTGGCATGCGTGATTGTGAATGAACCGTTTGCAACCGCACTCACATACATCGTTCCGTTACCGACTTCTGTCGCGGCATTGGCCGTTGTTGGCGTCAGAATAGGTGTTGAACCAGCTGCGATTGATCCGGTTTGTGTTGGCGTAACCGTCGTGGTGGCAACGTTGATTGTCAGCGTCACGGTGCCGGTTGCGTTCGAGCGGCCGGCTGCTACTTGCTGCAGCGATAGAATGACCTTTTTCAGATCGGTTTCGGTAATTGCAGGAACGTAGGCTGTCACAGTTTTCCACCGCCCTTGATGTCAGGCACCACACCGACGATATAGCTCCAGATTGTACCGGCCGGGAATCGCGCCTTAAACCTGACATATCTGGTGTCTCTGGTCATATCGACGCGGCCGGTGCGCGAACTCATCAGGATTTCCGATCCAATGACGGGAGACACCCCCTGCGTATCCCGATAAGTGATCGAACCGTAAACCGTCGCCGAATCCGTGATCGGGCGGAAACCCTTCACCGTCACCCTGATCTCATCGTCGCCCTGCTCCGCGCTCTCAATGGTTCCTTCAAGATTTGGCCCAGAGAAAAACCCTAGCACATGCGAGGAATTGAATTGCGCGATTTGCGGCTGAACGGCGGTCGCATAGCTGTCGAGCGATAGCGTCAGGGCATCGATGGATGATGAGATCGTGTCGAGATTTTCCAGCGTTAGTCCAGTCTGCGAGATGCCGAGCAAGTATTCTCCAGTAGCCGCGATCGAGAACCAACGATCGATCAGATAGTCATACCCAAGGATCTTGTCATAAACGCCGGAGGCGCCAGACACGGAATTGTAGGCCCAATACACTCGCGTTGAGCGCGGGTCGGCAGCACCTATGAATAGCTGCAAATCTCCTTTGTCGAGGTCTGCAAGGAACGTGCGATCGACCTTTTCACGGCCGATCTGCTCGGGGATTCCACCTGGGGCGATCTTGTGAAAGCCCTGTCCCGCATAGAAAAAGATGATTTCGCCGGCGCGAATGATCGAGTATGGCGCAAGCAAGCCCTTATCCTGCGTAATGCGGTCGATCTGGAATATGATCGGAGAGCCAGGAACATAGGACATGCGCCTGATGGCCTGATCCTGAAAGATGATCCCAGCTTCTCCACCAGCCACGCCGCGAACAATGCCGCCATCCGGGAAGTCCTGAAAATCGGACGACTTGACACCGCTTGTCCAGCTATCCGAGGCATTGAAATTGTTCAGGCCGGACCACTGAATGCGGAATGCAAGCGAGAGAAGACCAGACAGCACGAGGAAGCGGCCGACGACGCTGATATAGGCCGCCTGCGGAGGCGAACCGGCTGCGGCTGCAAAAGCGCTGGAAGACGACAGATCAAAGACCTGCAGGACGACATTCGCATGAGTGGCAAAGACCAGATTTCCGGTCTGCGCAAACTGCCAATTAGCCGAAGAAGTGAGCGCGCTATATGATCCGGCCCCTAACGAAACGTCCGTCCAACCGAATGTCGTGTTATTGAGCTGATAGAGCTTTGTAGATGTTCCTGCGAACGTGATGACCGTTCCATCTGCTTTCAAAGCATAGAAGGCACCACGACAGGCCGCAGGCAACGCGCTGGTATAGGCAGAGAAGCTCGGGAACGGGCCGTAGCCATCTCCGCGTGGGACGACGTTGAGGATGGTGTGAACGCTAGTCCCTTCGTAGTCGCTCGTGTCCGGCCGGAAATCAGAAAATTGAAGTAGAGGCATCAGAACCCGTCATCATCTGCTGGCGTCCACGGCGTGGACGGTGGCGTTGTCGGTGTCCATGTGCTCACGGGCGCGGCTGTTCCTGTCCATGTTGAAGTTGGAGGCGTGATGGCCTCGAAAATGTCGGTGTCGAACGCGTCATCGTCGAAGGTATTGCCGTCGAATGTACCGAAGCCCGGCATTAGTTTTTTGCTTGCTCGATCAGGAGGAGCCAAATAGGCTCGTCCTTCTTGAGGAGACCACAATGATCAATAAACCCACTATTTCGCGAAAGGGCGTTATCCTCTTCACAGTGGCGATAACCCTCCAACTCGGGATTGGTTACTTGCTCCTGGCGCAGCCGTTCCTTCCTCATCACGGAATCGACGGTAAGCCAGACATTTACCCTCTGGTCTTGGAGGAAGTCCGCAAATAGCTTATGCATCAGTCGATCCGGTTGATGATGAAATCGACGACCGGAATCGGCGTCCACACCCCGCCGCTCTGAGTGGTCAGGTTGTTGAATAACCACGGAGCACTGGCCCAGCACGTCATGTAGTAGGTCACGCCTCCGGTCAGCGGCATTATCAGAGGCGTCATGTGGCTATTGCTCCAGAATCCAGAATGCTGCTGCTCGATCATGACGATCGAGTTGGGCGGCATTGCATACGTCATAGACTGCTGGGTGATAGGAGTGCCCGTGGCAGGATCGGCATAGGTGTGCCACCCGCAGACCAGAAGGGTTTGCGGTCTAGGGTCGAACGCATAGCCAGGGGCTGGCCCACCCACGGTGCCGGCAGCGCCCTCCATCAAAAGCCGCGCTTCATAAATGCCGCTCGCCTGCGGTGTAAACCCGCCCGTAACGATGTTCATCTCGGCAAGATCATCGCGGATGACCACGGGCTTGGTGTTCGTGCCGATGTTGAGGATGTTGTAGAATGCCGGGCTTGGCATCGTAGCCCAGCACGAGGGTATCGACGGATTACATCCCAGATAGTACGAAAAACCTGTCATTTCGACGAGGCTTCGCGGAGCCGCATTGGCGATGCCGGTCAAGCTAAGCAGGATGAAAGCCGCACGGATGAATGAAAGCACTTTGTCTGATCCCTTTTCTGTCGATTAGGCGATGCAATATTCTGTAATGTACATCACTCCCGCCGATCCGGCGCCGCCCGTCGTCGTCGATGCAGTATTTTGAGCAACGCCACCTGAACCACCGGCGCCATAGTTGCCGCCAGCGTTTCCACTCAAGACGCCGTTGACCGTAACAACATTGCCGGCGCCGCAACCGAGAAGGCTGTTACCGCCTCTGCCTGAGGAGACATAGATTGCATTGACAGTCGTAACCTGCGATGCCCCTCCCCGCTCGCCAGGGATCGTGATATCTCCCGTACCGGCGACTCCTCCAGCGCCGCCTACGGTGGGAACGCCTAAACTTCCTGATCCGCCGGTTCCACCCTTTGCTACGACCGTCGTGGTATTCAGCGTTGTATCGCCACCATTGCCACCGGCATTGTTGCCCGTTGCGCCGGCAGATCCTGCAGCGCCGATGGCGACAGCTTTCGATGCGCCTATGGTTGCCGCGGATATGACACTTCGCGAATAGTTGCCACCTCCGCCACCTGCTCCCGTGATAGTTGCACTTGTAGCGCCAGCAGAGCCACCACCTCCGCCGCCTCCTCCAACACATTCAACGACGCAATAGACCATTCCCGAGGTTGGCGTATAGGTGCCGTTTGCAACGAACACCTGCTTGACGACAGAGAGGGAGATCGCGCCGGTACTGGTGTTTAGAGAGGTGACGCCAGAACTGGTACCGATGCCAGAAACGGTTGCCTTCTTGAGAGCCGCGCCTGCGATATCCCAGATGATGACTTCATCTGTCGATGCGGGGGTCGCCTTAACCGTGAGACTGTGAATGTCCTGCGCGGTCGGCGATGCCGAGCCGCTGGTGTTGTTGACGAGGAATGTCCAAGCCGCCTGAGCGGCGAGGCCGGTCAAAGGCAGGCCCGTGCAGTTGGCCAGATTGCCCGAGGTCGGAGTACCGAGAAGCGGCGTTACCAGCGTCGGTGAGGTCGCAAGAACAGCACTCCCGGTGCCAGTGACTGCGGTCAATGCAGTGCCGTTGATCTTGAGCGAGTTGCCCGTGCCGGCCGTGTCGAAGGTCTTGTTAGTCAGCGTGTCGGTGGTAGCGCGCCCGACGATCGTATCAGAGGCCTGAAACGTCTGCGTGGTGCCATCGGTTCCCGCCAGCGTCAGCGAGTTGCTGAACGTAAATGTCTTCCCGGCCGTCCCGGTGAGCGTATAGGTTCCGGTCGTAAAGCTATTGCCGTTGATCGAGGTAGCAAGCGCCGCACCAAGCGTCGGCGTGACGAAGGTCGGTGATGTTGCTCGCGCAAAGTTGCCGCTGCCGGTGGTCCCGGTAAAGGTCGCAACGCCGGTTGCGAATAGTGGCACGCCATTTGATGCGCTGATATCGGCACCAAATCCGCCCCTACCAGCAGCAAGCGTGCCGCCCCACGAAAACGTCAAGGTTTGCGCGGAAATCGCACCTTGAATATTGGTGTCGTTGACAACGGACTGAACAACATTCGCATTGAGCTGCGTTGCGTCGGCCGCTCCCGTTAGCACATGATCTGCATTCCAACTATCACTATAGATGCGCGTGGCATTATCCCCGACGGGCTTGGTCGAGACGAAAGAGTGATTTGTTTTCAGGGTCATGTCAGGGCGTCTGACCGGAAGTGCGAACGACCATGGGCAAATTGAGTTTGGCAAATTCCCCATGCAAACAAACTGCTGCGGCGTCATATGCCTCTGCAGCTTCTTCCTTGGTCGGAAAGCTGCCGAGGTAGCGCTGCGCGCCTTCCACACCGATTTGCGCAAACCACGTTTTACCGTTTGTGGCCGTGAACACGCCCTTAAACCCAGACGTGTTCGTATTGAGAGGCCCGGCGTTTCTGTTGTTCTCTGCTACCGAGCACTCACGCAAATTCTCCCACCGATTATCGGCGCGAGCGTTGTTGATGTGGTCTACGGTCTCTTTCGGGAAGGAGCCTACTTCGAACAGGAACGCCAGCCGGTGCGCCGCATGCCGCGTATTATCGACATAGATTTGGAGATAGCCGTCGCTCTTATTGACACATCCCGCCACTGTGCCAGCGAAGCGAGAATTCCACGACCTATCTGTACGTTCGAACCCCAGCCTGACTACGCGCTCAAGCCAAAGAAAAACCCCCGTGAGGGGGTTATAGGAGAGCAGTTCTTTCAGTCGATCTTGCGTCAATTTCATGGGGTTTGGCCTGAAACACGGACTACGGATGGTCCGGCATTGAATGCCGCTGTCGTGTTCAGGAGATTGAGTTCATCCAGTGCGGTCTTAAAACCAAGGCCCCATACCTGAATGCGATCGTCCTCCTTGAGGTAGGGGGCTGATTCAAGCAGCGCGCCGTAGAGATAGAGATCCGGCGCCATGGTCAGAAGCCAATTGCTCGAATTGCTCGACAGCGCAGGGATGTTCTGCCGATAGACCATCTCAACCGTATAGTTTGCGTCCGGTGTCGGCCCCAACTCCATCTCTGAACCGAAGATCGTGAAATAGCGCGGACGCCCTGTCGTGTCGCTGTTCGTGAATCGAAATTCGTCCATCTGCGTGCCGGATCGAAACTCAAGGGCTGGTTTGCCGGTCACGCTCGACAGCCGCACCCTGCGCATTGACTGGAAATCGCTGGGGAGAAGCACGAATTCACTATCAGTCACGCCTGCAACGACACTGGCACTAGAGCGTTGCTCCATCTGCCGCACGAACAATTCCCGGTTCATCTTGGCTTCGAAAAGCTGGATGAAGCCGGGAAAGGCCGCGGTCAATTGTGTGTCCTGATCGCGCTTGAGGTAATCGCCGATCGCCGTTTGCAGCGTCGTGTAGCTCGTGATCAGCGTCACAGGTTCGCGCTCCAGCCAGCTTGCAGAGCCGGCCTATCGACCCTCAAATAGGCCCACTCCGGATCCTCAAGCTTCTTCTGAACGATGGCATCGAACTCAGGCGTGAACATGCGCAAGTTCGTGTTGCCCCGCGCATGCTCCTCGTCGAACCACCGCACATAGATCACGTTCGGGATGCGCGCGACATGCCGCCCCCAATCTCCGTTCTGGTCCTCGCGGCGGGCTTCGCGATTCCAGTCAAGGATTGGCTCTACATCCTGCACATGCTCGATCTTGACGGTTTTATCGTCAAAATGAGGACGGACGAGAACGCCGTCCATCAATAGGAGTCCAGCAATTCGAGAATCACCGTGAAGACTTCCGCGCTTGCCGGCGTATAGGTGCTCAGGTTTGCCAGGAGGCCATAGAACG
>Ga0307509_10001173_pt1 | contig 44785 bp, 45 predicted proteins | sample 10_EM_MG_FD_202245 | JGI IMG/M metagenome (GOLD analysis project Ga0307509, IMG submission 202245) | Populus trichocarpa ectomycorrhiza microbial communities from riparian zone in the Pacific Northwest, United States - 10_EM | ecosystem: Host-associated > Plants > Roots > Unclassified | place... | reverse complement strand
CACAGTATCGTACAAGCACTCGAGTACAATACCCCCCCCCAACCACAACACACCGGTTCACAGCTAACATGTCATACCTCACCTATGATACTATACTCTCCGAAAGGCACAACCCCCCTCATACAAGATTTTATTTAATAAAAAGCATTCATTCCAAAACCCAAGTAAGAAAATGAGTATGACAAGTACTTTGTAGAATAGAATAATAAAACGAACGCTTCCCCCACCCATCCTTCGTTTCCAACCTCTTCTTTTTGCTCTTGCACAACCTTTTGCTCCCGCCGTTTGCGGATGTGGCCAACCAACTAACTAACGATGCATAACAGCGTCGAACGGTCCTGAAAACCTTTTTCCTACCTTACCCCCCCTGGAGGATATATAATAATAAACCTTGAAAAGGATATACATACAGCTTTTTTTCGTTCTCGGCAGGCCGATTTTTATTTTCATTTTTCTATCATTCATTTACTCTTTTTTTTTTTATCGATCACCCTTTTTCATCCAGTTTTTCGGGGAGAGAGAGAGAGAGAGAGAGAGAGAGAGAGAGAGAGAACTTTTGTTTTGTTCTGGGTACGGTACATTTAGGTTGGCATATATATACATACGTGCTTACATCTATACTGTAGTATAATACCTGTGTCTCTGTATGTGTGTACCCGCTTCTTGCCTTTCGTTTACTTACTTTGTTTTGGCAGCTTTCTTATATACATTCTTCGTGTTTGTGTGTGTGTGTGTGCGTGTGTGTGTGGGAAATCTACTTGGCTGGTGGGGGGGGGGGGTGTTGGTTGTTTTTCGATTGTGTGGGGTGAGTGAGAGACTGTGGCTCAACGACAATAATAATGTCCAAAAAAGATATTCCCTCCGTGACATTATACCCGGAAGCGATGGCCTTGGCCATCACAACGATAATATACACTACCGGGAGTGCAGCGGCAGCTGGGTTTACACATATACTGTTCAGGTTGAATGGGAAGCAAGTTGTTTGTTCGTTCCCCCCCTTCCTCCCTCCACCCTTCATCCACCCTGCAGGACTAATAATATACGGCATAGACGTGTCACTTCTCTCTCTCTCGATATTCCTCCAACAGCTCCTCACGGTGGCGCACGGGATTGTAAATGTTGTGTTGTGGCCGGCGTTGCAGATAGAGGAATACCAGGCCAATCTGGAACAATGGAGGAATCCGAACGCCACCATAACGTACGAGACTTCGCCAAACATTGTGGTTAGGATTATTTTCGCTATTCGTAATTACTTATACACCCTGCTTTGGATATTGGAGAAAAAGGATGACTGATCCATTGGGAAAAATATATTTATAGGGAGCTACTTCTTCAACGTGGCGAGCTTACTATTCTTCTTCTGGAGTTTAATGCTCTTCGTCGCTGTCTGGGAAATACAAAGCCGAGTGCTGAAGAGTGATCGGTTCATCACGGGGTCGAAATGGATATGCTTCCTGCTCCCGGCCGTGCAGGTTATTCTCGCAAACTTACCTCAGATAAAGAAACTTATAGTATTACGTTTGGTCCTATGTAATTGCATAGGTACGCCTTTCCTCTCTCTCCCTCCCTCCCTCACCATCACCTCCCACCAACTAACATATGACATAAGTGGTTACTACCTGCACCTTGGGCTCCGCCTTCCTCCTCCTAATCCTCATCCGCTGCATCCGCGTAATGTGGAGCGCAAGCTGGACCCACAAAGTCCGACAGTGGCGACCCTACGATCATAGACCCCACCCGCCCCCCCCCCAACCGCGCCCGAAAACCACTCACTCGACAACCTCCTCGATAAGCACAACGACCACAACCAGCGACAGCGAGGACCGCTACGTCCTAATCCGCTTCGTCGCAGGATTCATCATAATCGGCGGCCTGCAAACCGCATTTCTGCTAGCGCAGTACTTGTATGCCAGGGCTGTGATTGAGCGTAGGTCCCCGCTCGCAGAGAAGCCACACTTGGGCTGGACGGTGAAGGAGCAGCTCGTGGACTGGTCTTACTTCCTCGCCTCCGGGTCAACCGGATACCTTATCCTCATGGTTTTTGGGACTACCCGTGAGTCCAGGAGGCAGATGCGCCGCATTGCCGCCAAGATTAGAGCTTTCTTGTGTGGCGGCAGGGCTAAGGACGAGGAGTATGTTTCTTTTAGAGCTGATGCGGGGGGTATTGCGGGAGCCGAGTTTATAGGTGATGGGAGCGGGGGGAGAAGGGGGAGTGATAGTGATGGTGATAGTTCAAATGGAAGTGACGGAGGAGGAAGAAGGAAGAGGAGAGCCCCGCCGCCGAAACTTATAACATTTGTTAGTTCCAGGGCTACGCCGTTGGGAAGCCCGGGCGAGTTTGCAACGAAAGAGAGTCCGGCCGGGTTTTCCGTGGTGGATTTGAGGACCCCTGCGAGGAGTACGCATCGAGGGAGGTATCTATAGGGGGGTTTTTTTTGGAGGAGGGGGGCGCTGAGGGGTGTGCTTTCTTTTTATAGCGTTTTTGAGAGTGCCTGAAAGAAAGGTGGGAAAGGTGTATATTATGCCTGGGAGCTTTTTCTTTTGGCAGAGGGCGGGAGTTGTGATTTTCTTACATAGTGTTATACAGCCTTCCCTGCTCTCTTCACTATCACTCGCTCTTTTTTTTCCTTACTGTACTGAGAGTACACTTATCATTTCATTCCCAATCATGCCATTGCCCTCTCAAAGATATCATCACAGATCACTCATTCATTCTATTGTCCGTCCTTCTTTTGCTTTTCATCTCATTTCATTCCCAAACAAGTCACAATACTTTTCCCCGCCCTTTTCTACCCCACAAAACTGTATATAACATATACTCTATCCGCCAACCCATCAATCAACTAGCAAAAAACACTCTCTCACTCCCCATCATATAAAATAACCGTCGAATGATTAAAAAGGTATCATATCATACCAAACAAAAAAAAACTCTCTCGCCACTCCCCGTCGTTATTATAATTAGTTGAATATTTACTTTTACTCTCCCATGACAATCCTAACATCCCCTACGGCTGTTCTGGCGGCCCTCTTCAGAAAGACTCTCTCGTCCGCTTCTCTGTACCTCTCCCACGCGTCGAGTCCATCTTTACTCGTAATGGATAGAGTTTCGTACCCGCTCTTTATGACTTCCCCCACTTGCTGCGGTGATAGGTTCTTCGATTTGGTTCTACTCTGGTTCTCAGATATGAGGGCGTAATAGTGTTCTGAGACGGTGATGAGTGTTGAGATGGAGTTTTGAGGTCGGGAGGTTAGGTCGTCTACTTCATTAGCCCGCATCCTGTGAGATAGGGGGGGGGGGGAGTACAGGAATCGCGGAATTTAACGAGCGTGTCGCCGGCTTCCACAAGTTTGTAGAATAAGTCGTCGTATTCAGCTGCGTTGGGGAGGAATGCATCACCGGCGGAGAGTGCTAGAGCGATTAGGTTCACCAAGTCGTCTAGGAAGGGTGGGAGGTCAGAAAGGTCCTTGAGATCGGGTGAGTAGCTTGTCAGGAAGCGGATTAGGGAGAGGATGGAGCGCCAGAGGTCTGTCCAGTGATAGGCTTTTTTTCTTCGATATTAGTTAAAGAAAAGAATAAGTAGTATGAAAGGGAGGGTACCAAGCCTGGTCCTACTGCGGATTAGGAAAGATATTGATCGGGAGAGTATGCCGATGCTTGCACTATTTTTTTGAGGGGGGGTTCATAATTAGTTTAGCTATTCCGGCAATAACCATTCCGCACCCCTCGCCTTCCGGATATCTTAGTTTAGCCTGATTATAATTAATTTGCGTACCTATATAATTCCACGTCCAGACGTTTTCTCAAGTTATGGTTGATGCCGTCGACGACTGCATCGATGATAGCTGTTAGAAGCGGCCGCTTCGAACGAACGACTGGTAAGTGCGGGGGTTTCTGTCTGCATAGTCTTACGAACGACTTTGTCTCGTCGCATATTAAGCGTTTGCAGAGAGATTGGTCCTCCAGGAGGATACGCAGAACTAGAAGGTTTAACCGGGCGTATAAGGATGATCGGGAAGAGCGGTGAGCGTGGTGTAGGAGGTAGGATGTTAGTGATATGTAGGAGCATATGGGGGACTCGACTGCATGGCGCGGGGAATAGTTAGTTGGCGAACGATAGGTTAGGTGTAGATTTTCACAAACCTTTCAGGTCAGCGTCTTGATAGTTCACGAAGTTATGGCAGAATAGCTTGTTAGCGTTGACGAAGTCATATGTTGCCAACAGGATTGCGGCGTTTGGTCCTGGTCTATAATAAGGCTCAGAATGTAAGCACAATGTACACACCTAATTAATTGCAAGTCTGAAGTACTTACAGATCATTGAAGGACAACTTCGGATCTGGGGTAGGAGTTGGGGCGGGTGAGGCTGGGCGACTCTTAGGGCCGGCCCCAGATAGAATGGTGAGCCCAACATAGGAGAGGACATTATTCAAGGACCATCCCTCAGGTAGGTCATCCTGGATAGCTATGTAATCAGCCCGGCACCGAACTGAGGAGAATCCGATCTCTTGAACGATTCTCTTGATTGTGGGTTCGTTGACAAAATCATCCAACCTCATCTGGTACGGATTCTGGAATTCAAATTTGTTGTCTTTAATAATTAGTATTAACAGTACATCGTATCACGTATGAGCAAACCTACAGTTCGCAAGTGTAGCAAGCAACAGAAAAGGCTCATATGCAAGACCGGCGGTTTCGGGGTCGTTAGTGTACTACGTGGATTAAAACCGGTAAGCTAATCATTTCGAAAGCAAAAAATAAAAAGTAAGGAAAGCCCGAAGATAGCGTACCTTCATAAGCGCAGGGAAGAGGTCTCGGTGTGTAAAGTAAGAAAGCAAGCCGGTCTGAAAGGCTCCACAGGCTATGCACAATGCCACTTGTATGGCTTTCCGCCGCACCTCGACTGTACCCAGCCGTTCGTTAGACCATCTGACCATAACCCCCGAACGCTAACACAACGTACCAGTCCGGCCATTCTTGATATGGGTATCTAGCGACGTGACAAAGTCCGTAAACACCCAGTCCACATTACTCAATCCTGTCAGGATAGAGATGATGTCTGAACTGAGGTTGGTGTATCGCTTAGCCAAGATCGCCCGTAAAAACACATTCAATGTCTAGACTCCACACGCATTAGCATTAGTTCTCCCTTCATCTCCGAGCGGGGAATAAAAACAGGGACCCCCCACATCTAGAGCAATCTCATCTGAGGGGCTACTGCCGGACTTGACGCAATTGACTGCGTGTGAGAACAATGGCCTTGTTTGAGTCTAACACCGATTAGCCTTAAGCCCCCTCGCCGCAATATTAGGATTCCCGTTTATTCACCTGCATGTGTAATAAGTCGTCAGGGGATATAGGGTCGAGTATGGCAGTTAAACCGGGTGGGTGACACTTTAGCAGGAAGAACTCTGTCCAGAACCCCTCTGACTTTTCCTGCTCATCGTCCTCATCCTAAAATTTATTCTTAGCATCGCCCAACTAGAGATAATAATGCGGCGACCGCTACCTTAAAGAGGCTTTCATATAGGGAAACGATCTTGGGTTGGAAGCTAGGCCGTGGGTCATGGGTGAGTGGGGAGGCCATATGGAAGCTTCGGGAAGCTATTCAGCAACGTCGCCTCTATGAAAAACAGATCGCAGGGTCGCTGTTGTGGAAGCTGAGGGTAAGGTGGGGGATGAGCAAAGGTATCGGTGAGCGACGGGAGTTTGCAGATTGTATAGAGGTTGGGTTAAGAGCGAGTTAAAATTGGGATAATAGGGGTCTGACTGTCGATCTGGGTGGCGTCTGGTGTTTCCCGGTTGTGGGTCAATCAATTTAGCTTGACCACTTGAACCACGGGGGCAACCCAGGGGTGTCGGGAAGAATCATGAGAGGCACACGACAAGCCCTGGGCAGCAGCACAAAATATCAATCGCTTCTTTCAGCATAGAAATGTGGGCTTCGTAATATCCTATCAAGTTTTCACTTCTTTTATATGCCTATTCTGTGTTTTGATGCCATCATCTGATTTCTTCAGAGCCTCAAGGTCATCCTGAACTCCCAAGTCCGTGATGATTCTCCAGTGTCCCGCGGAGGGCTCACTGCAGGCGCACACGATCCCGTACCGGTCTACGACAAGTTATCGCAAACTAAAATTCCTCACTGTTATAATATGTGTTGTCATTCACTTGCATCCCACTATGACCTAAAAGAGCTCCACCGGTCCCCGTTATAGCGGTGCATCACCGTAATATTGCCGTGGTTAAACTTGGCCGGTATGTCTTAATTATTTTTCACGTAATATAAAAGAAGAATTGAATTTTAGTTTTATCGTTACAAAAACCATAAAAGATGCGGCTGTGAAACAGTGTACGTGGGTGCGGCATTAATGACAGCATTCACCTTTTTTTGATAGTGAGGATGGTAAGTAGGAGAGGGTAGAAGTAACACCCGGGCGGAAAATTCGTATGCATTGATACTGATGATCTAAGCGCTATGGTTATACACTGCTTACTCCGGGGTCGCCCGGCTCATCTCTATCAACCGCTTTACTCCGGGCATCCAGGTGTCGCATTCTGAAGTCCGGTTTGTTACCAAATCCACCTGGATGGAGTGTGCTGTTGTGTAGTCCTTGGCAACGAGCGCTACACCAAAGCGTTAGAAATTGATCCGAATATAAAGCGGAAAGTGGACAAACCTTTGGAGAGATCCAACATACTCTCAAGTGCCTCCTGAGAGAGAACATCTTCGTTGTTAATATGATCGTATAGTATATTCAACCTCCTTTCAGTGTCTTTGACTTGACGGTGGAACATAGGCTGAATTGGATATGAGTTAGTATTCTATCACCGCCTAAACCCACCCAGGAAGTCTAGAAATGGTAGGCATACCGGAGCACGTGGTTTGATTCTCTCAAAGTCGGAATTCAAGAGTTCAAAAATGGGACGGTACTGTGAGGGAATATGTGTTCGGTCACCCGCAGCTAGTATGCGTATTAGAATAAGGACTACTTTCAATGCATGATACACTTACGATGCTTAGATGGAGGTGGAACAGGTGTCTGTGCCTTTGGTGGCGGAGCGTTCTCCAGTTGAGCGGGCTGAGATGATGGCCTTTGGGTAGACGGGGGCCCATATTGACTAGGTCCCGGGGGTGCGCCATATTGACCGCCCTGGTTTTGAAGTGGCGCTGGTGCATAAGGCGATGGTACTGGTGGCTGACCGAAGGCGGTTGGCGGAGGCGCGTATTGAGGTCCCGGTCCACCTTGCCTTGCGCCAACAAAAGCTCCCTGGGGGGGTGCAGGTAGTGCTTGATTCTGGTGAGGTTGTGAAGCTGCACCCGCAAGTGCGGGGGTAGGGGCATACCTACTCGCCGCCGCCGTCGGAGGAGCACTAGTATAGCTAGGTTGCGAAGGGGGGAAAGTCTGTGTAGTCGGGGTATAAGGTGCATGTGCCTGAGCAACTGGGGACTGGGATCTCAACTGGTATTGGGCGGGAGACTGACCCCGTTGTGGGGGCGCAGCATTTTTGGGAGGGGGGGGGGCGGAAGATCCTCTAGGGGGAGGTGCGCCAAAAGGCATAGATGCAGTTGGCGGTGATGGTGCGCTTGGAGCGCCTGGGAAAGGCGAAGTCACCGGCGCTGTCGCAGAAGGTGTCGCGCGACGGGGCACTTTGGTCACGTTAGGTGTATCGTTCCAATTGGACATATTGGATGCCTGGGAAGGAGGCGGCACTGAGGCAGTTGGACCAAAGTTTCTCTGAGGAGGGGGCTGGCCGAAGCCAGGGGCATTGTATCCCGGATATCCGGTTCCATATTGCCCTGAGGCTTGAGCTGTTTGGGTAGGTTGATAGGGAGTCGGCTTGTATCCTTGAGTTGCTGTTTGAGGAGCGTAGGGGCCTACTCCAGCTGGCGGGGCAGGAGGAGCGTATGGGCCGGGCTGTGGCGCGGTTGTCGGTGGGCCATACGGATTAACAGGAGCTGCCGCTAGCGCCGGCGGTGCGTAGGGATTGGGAGGACCAGTAGCTGCGGTTGCCGGTTGCTGAGGCTGGTATGGTGAGTTGGCTGCTTGATGATGCTGGGTACCATATCCAGTTGGAGCGGGTTGCTGTGTCTTGCGGGGTTGTGTTGTAGTTGCTCCCTTGCCGGAGGCTTCTTTCACCCGATTTCTGGCTACCGTGGCCGCAGGATAGTTGGTCGGGAGAAGATCCAGATATCTCTCCGCAACATCTAGCTGCCCGTGAGAGGCAACTACGTCTGCGTATTCACAATACTTCTCATAAAGGACATGGAGTTTCCAACCGCTAGAGAGGTCCTTTTCTTCGTCCGAGAACTTGACGGCCTCCCGGAACACAGTAACCTTTTCAATGAAGTTTTGTAGAGAGCGGGCGTGAACGGCAAATGTTGAATCATCAGAAATCTCTTCTAAACCAGCCTTCTCACCCTCACGAAGCTCTTCAATCCAGATATCAACAACTTTTTCAAGTTTGGAACCTGCCATGTAACAGAAGGACGCATGCTTTCGGGCCTCCTTTCTTCCTTCTGCGAGCCCTAATTCCTGTTCAAGTCTGTCGCCCAAGGCTTCACAAAGGTCTGGGAAATCCTTTCCGTCACCAAAACTGCAGAGAGCGACCATAACCTCCTTCCAATTAGCCAGGTCCGCATTGTGAACTACGTCCCAGAGATTCTTTCCAACGATCGAAGCCAGAACACGGAGATAGTTCGGGCCTTTAGCATTCTTCGTAAAGTATGCCGTTTTGACCTTTTCGATGCACTTTTCCCCCCCGCAGATTGCTAGCATGAATGCATCAGATATACGGTCTTCCTTCAAGCAAACCTCAACAGCCTTTTCAAACTGGCCTAAAACAAGTGCGCGAGTGATCTTCCTGTCTGCCTCAGACTCATCTCCCGTAAATATTTGGAAAGGGTTATTCGTCTTCGCCCCACGAGTAGACTGAATGGAGGAGAGATCCGCCAAAAAGTTTTCTGAATCGGCACCAGCATCTGCAAAGAATGATGAGAGCCGTTTGTCCTTAGCAGCTGCGCCACCTGACTGGTCCAAGCTCTGGCTTTCGCCTTCGTCATCAGTGTTCTTTGTGTCCACCCCTGCATCTGTATCTTCCAAATCCTCCCCTTTGAATCCGAGATACTCAATCAACTTCTCCCGAGGATCCCCCTCAAATAATGTCCTAAGAATCTTCCAATCCGCCTTCTCCTCATCGGTTTTTGCATCCTGGCTCCTCAAGTCACAGACGTTCACAAGGTTGCCTTCCCTCAGCGCCTTCTCAAAGCTCTCGGTAGCGGAATTAACACCGGAATCAACAGCAAAAGTCGAGATTTTTACTACAGACCGACGAGGTTGGCCGGCCTGGGGCTCTGGAGATGTGAAACTGACGAGCTTACCACCGAACCCAAATGATGCCCCCACGGGCGTACTGAGCCACTTCGGTGGCTGCTTGAGAGTAAATGAGGAAGTTTGGGCGTTGCTTGCTCTGGAGAAGAAGTCATCAGCATCAAGCTGTGTAGCACCCGAGCTGTCGGCTTGGGACGAGGTCGGGTTTGTGTTTTGGAGGGTTTGGACAACAATCTTCCCATCAAATGAGGCAGTAGCTGAAAGACTGGGATTCCTGGGGTTCCATTGAGTCTTGAAAGTCCAGTTGGTGACCACGGGGAATTCACCAAGCTTCTCTCCTGTCTGTGGGTTCCAGCAAATTGTTCTATTATCCTTGCCGCAAGAGAGGAGCAGGTCTGTGTCTTGTCTACACCAGGAAAGAGATAGTACACCCAATTCGTGACCAGATAGCGTCTACAGATATCGTTAGCCCCAGGTGCACACAAATTAAGGAAGATCTGCGGACCCGCTCAGGAGCATTTGAGTTCCTCAGATCCCAAAGTAATATGACCGGATTGGTGTCATCTGGGATAGCAGTAATAAGTTTTGTTTGCTGCGGGTTATTATTAGCAATGGCTATCGCAATTGACCGGGCTCAGCAGACCTGCTCCGGATGCCAGGCAACAGCACTGACCGCCTTGCGGCCCAGATTGTTTAATGTGAGTGACTCCTTCTTGGATTTCACATCCCATACTGTCACAAAGCCCCCATTTCCTCCAGTAACCAAGATGTGGGGAACTTTCTTGTTCCAGTCCAGGCAGTCAAAGTCGTCAGCCCGAGCAGCCCTGTTTCCAAGAAGGAAAGGATTTTCGGTGTTGTTGAGATCCCAAACGTACAGCTACAGAGATAAGTTAGCTATGCTCGGTTTCTATTTATAAATGATCAATTCGCACCTCTCCCTTCGCACCTGCCGTAGCAAGAAGTTCGGACTTGAATGGATTGAACTGGAGCGATTTGATAGAGCCCGTGTGCTTCGTTGTCCGAGAAACCAAAGGATCGCTGGCACAGTATTAACAACCCGACCACTGTATGACGGCTGGGGGAACCTGCCCACTATTGCTCAACAAAGCATCGGCACTCCATAGATCTAATGACCCATTCTCCAACGCACCGGCAATAATTCCCCGGGGCTTACCATTGGACACCTTTCCCCAAGCAATATCGTAGAACCTATCTTCAGTTAGCCAACAGAGCTTGGATATCATCTACCAATTCCCAGCAACTGCGCTCTATTATGACATACTTGCTGTCGGCAGTGATTGACGCCGCTGGTGCCAATTCACCCCCGGCATGGGCATTTTCCAAATCAAGATCCCACAGCTCCAGCTGGGTATTGTCGGAAAAATCAGCGGCAACCGCACCAGCTTGGGTACCCGTTGCAATAAAAGGAGCGGCGTCCGGAGACCACGCAAAAGCGGCTGTCCGCTGGATATCTCTAATTCTGGCCATCCTGTTGATGTGCCCCCTTTCTTCTCGTGACTTGGTTAACTCTCTGTGCTGTAAGCTTTTTCGGTTTTTTTTTTTCCGATAGGTTTTCCCACGGAAGAGGTCTTATAGCAGTGAAGAGGTGATTGAGTAAATAGTGGATGCGGATGGTTGTATGAGGTAATAGGAGCTGAAGAGCTATTGAATGACGATGGATATGTGTTCTCTTCTCAGATCTAGAATTTAGGAGTGGACAGGTTGGGACAAGGAGCAGCTAAAAAATGCTGCGCCATAATTTCATAGTGGGATGTGGCGTATGTTAGGAGAGGCGCCCCTCACCAAGTCCTCGGAACCCTGCACCTTGAAAATCACAAAGTATCATTCATATGGTTATGCCAATAGGGGTGGCTTAGTAACCATACAGAGGCCAAAGCACAGCAAAATTGCCGGTTTTCGAGCTATCATAACCCAACCGCCATATGTGGAAACAGCATGGAAGAGAGTTCAAAAAGTAATTTTCTTACGCACCCTTAACTTTCTCCCCCATATTCTAGCGTCATCAATATCGAGCTTGATGGGATTCGGTATTTAGCCACAATATCAAGACAGCATACTAGTAGTACATCCCAAATAGCCCAATCCATCCTCAATAGCACCCATGTGACAAGGTATGGGATTTTTTCCTTCAATTCTCCTAAAGTACTCGGGCGCAAATTAAAGATCCGGAAAAAGTGACAAACAAAATGTATGGTTGCAACACAGATATTTCAAGTCACTTTTTCCGGATCTTTAATTTGCGCCCGAGTAGTGAAGAGTGGAATGTCCTTTCCTCCAAAGTACCTGCCAAGACCAGGGTTTTTCTATGAGGAAGATACACTGCAACCCACCTTACTCAGTTCATATCCCCACAGGTCTCTACTAACTCAAGATAAAAACCCGAAATAAATATATATTATACTTTAGACATGCTATATTTTTTCAAAAAAAATTCCAAAGCTAGGTTTCAAGACCTCTGCGGAAATATAATGGCTCGAAAACCGGCAATTTTGGTGTGTTGGTTACTAACGACCCTTATTGACATTATAGGCGGCGTGTGATAGTTTGTGACGGAATAAAAACGGGGACTCGAGGACACCGCTACCAACAGTAGGCAGACAAAAACTTCACAGGTTCAGGTTTATGCCGTGCTATGAGCATCGAGCTTGTTTCCCCATAGAACCATTGGCGCCTTCCAGAATCGTCCCGAGTGCCCACCCGAGCTCACTCGCCATTCTGGAAACAGGCTTAGAAACCTTTTCCACAACCAAACACCTCTGTGTGAATAACAGTATGGGGGTTAAGAATGATATCTTGATTTTATATAGTTATGGAAACACCGCAATAGACATATGTATGATACATCAGAAACATTTCCTGTCATCTCTGGGAGACAAGGAATACTTCAGATAGTGGAAAAGAAAGAGGAGGAGGGGAAAAGGTTCCCAAATATGACCCTCGAGTAAAAATCATGAGAAGCAAATTACTGACAAAGTGGGGATATATGCCAGGAAACTCCCGCACCCTCCTACTTTTACTATTTTCCCCCCTTCTCCCTTTCCCATTCCCTCACGGCATCTCCATTCCCCAACTTGACTAGATCCGTGACTTCGTCGGCTCTCTAGCTATGCCTCCACCTCGAAGCACTATCCTTACTTCCCCTCTAGCGCAAAACCCCCAATCACCGACTCCTAAATCCGCACCACCCTACATTCCCCCTCCTCTTCCCAACCAATCTATCTACGCTCCCCCGCCAACAAGGGTCGCTTGGTATTATGAACTAGACAGAGGCCAAAACACACCAAAATTGCAGGTTTTCGAGCCATCATATTTCCACAAATATTTTGGAATTCAGAATTAGGAAAATTTTTGAAAAAATTTAGCATGTCTAAGGTATAATAGTATGATATGTATGATATGTATTTATTTCAAGCCTTTGCTTGGAGTTTACCCTATGTTGAAGACACACGAAAGAGGTAAGGTGTGGGTGCTAGTATAGCAAATTACTTTTTTGATTTTTTGCTTCTTTCTATGTTGTTTCCGCCTATGAGCGGTTGGATTAATGACGGCTCGAAATCTGCAGCTTTGGTGTGTTTTAACCTTTGTCTGGTTACCAAACGACCCTATCGCCAACTATAACCCGAGTGATGCACTATGAACGCGGCAGTAAGATATCTAAATCCCGAAAAACAAAACCCTAGACAGTGGATCCCCCCCTCTCCCAAATCATTATCACTACTGCTGGGGGGGGGGGAGTAATCATGCATAGGTGCTAATGGAACAAACTTCGAAACCCGCCACCCATTCATCAGCTATGCATTCTGCATTGCTGTCCGTTCCAGTCGAAGATAGGGCTGGATCATTTGCTCATTAGGGTCGTAATGATCTATCTATATCCCTGCCTATCAATCAATTTCTCCAGCAATCTGCCTGTGCGCACGTTTGTCCCTGTGCTGTTGCGCCTTGGTTCACTTGAGCATAGGCGTAGGATGGGACAGAGACATGGCGGTACAGTATCACATGTGTTTTTCACTTGTTCCGCTCCTCTTTTTTTACCTTTCTTTGCTTTTCTTGGGTTTCCCCATTCTTTCCTGCTCAATAGGCCGGGGGGGGTACTTACCGTGCGGGATATCTTGTTTGAGTTGGTCTGAGGTCTGAGAGTGGAAAGCAGGTACAGTAGGAACGAACGAATGGGGAAGAAGGGGGGGGCAATGTGTTAAACACACAGCGCTTTCTCCATCAAATGGGATAGCTATCTAGCTGGCTAACTGGCTACCGGTAGTCCAACCTAAGCTAACCTAAGTAAACCGTCTCAAGCGGCACCGAGTAGTAAGTGGCAAGTTGAGTTATCCAAGCAATAGTTATGGGGAAGAAAGAGTGGGGGCATCTACAAGGGACGATGAGCAAGGTGGAATAGACGGGTTGTTTGCCTTGCTCCGCAGTTTCCTTGGTATCATACCCTCAAAAGCGGTCAACGCACTTTGAGTGCTTTTCTAGTCTCATCGTTAATAATCCAGGCCTGGGAGAGTACTGTACAAGCACTCTTGGTACGTGTGGGTCCAAGCATGTAGGGCTTTTTCTTTTTTCTAGCCTGCTTCCTAGATGTTGGTTGGCGGCGGTGGCGGGAGCGGGTTAGCTAATCTAGTACTGGGCTGCTAATTGCAAATACACATTTCCTGGAGATTCCCCCATGGCTGGGGTAGGAAAAAGGAAAAAGGTTCAGGGAAAGAGATTTCCCTTTGGGGACACTGTATGGTACGATATAGAAGTGGTTCGATATAGTTAGCGATCTGCACTGTGGAGCAAAGACGTATTTAGAGTATAGCCGGGAACTAGGTCGGGGTCTCCGAACCGGCATTTTCCCCCTCCGCAACGGTATGGTGGCGGCGGGGAAAATTATACCGATCTGCGAGCAGGGGCTTGGGGTGGGTCCAGATCCGACTTGGCCTGAATCGTCTGGTCTTTCTTTGCTCTTACCTTATAGATCCGTCCTCGGGGTAATTCAGGTAAGAGGAAATATAGCAACGGCAGGAAGAGGATTCCACAAGAGCACATTGGCAATCTTGTCGGTATTGTCCGGCATCTATGTTTTAGGAACCAGACTCGTTTACAGCCCTACATCATGCACCTTGCAGTTTCTAAGTATCTCCCTGCCAGCAGAGGGGTGAGCACTCCCAGAAGTTCCGTGGTGGCGTATTGGCGTTGTGGTAGAACGGGGGCGGGTATGATAGGATGCCGATGAGGAGGAGGGAAAGTAGCCGAGTGCTTCCCCATGAAACAGCACCAGCTAATCTACTCGTAATGTCCTGACGTGTGTGAACACGACCACTATTGCATGGTGCCAAGATCCGGGCAAAAATGCTGAATTTTGGGTGTATGCAATAGCAGTTGTGTTCACAAACGTCAGGACATTACGAGTACCCGTGGGATATCAACGGAAGGGCAAAAAAAAAAACGATCTGGATCATTGATGTAACTTTCCAGTAACACAGAGGGTCATAGAGACTTCTCAGGTGGTCTATCGAGAATCAGGCGACGAGGCACGAAGAGGTAGTGTAAGAGAAAAAGAAAGGAAGGAGGGAAGGAGGGAAGGAAGGAAAGAAGAAAGTGCACACAATTGGGACGCAAGAAAGCCGAAGCTCTTCAACCAAAAGTTATTTCAAGTCAACTTCACAATTTCCCCCTACCGGTAATTCTTTGGGGAAAATCAGATCATCCCCCGATCGCCTTCCCGCTTTCTTCCCCCCTCTGGTCCATCTAATGCATGGCGTATCGGTAAGTACACCAAACCAAAAATAAAGACTATCTCTTCAATAATTTGTGAGCGGAACAGAAGCACATCCTGTCACGATGCAATGCTAATAATATGAATAAAAAAAAGAAAGGAAGAGGGAAAAAGAAAAAAATGAGGAAAAAAAATATGAAAACCTACCGGCCAGCTGCCGAGACTCCGGCTTCATCGCCGCGCCGGCTAAACACCTCCGTCGGCAGGACCGGCCCAACAGCCAAGCGGGCCAGTAAAACTGGCCCGAAATGAGGGAGACGATTTAAGACAATGTAAGCTGAAGATGCAGAATCCAAAAGCGAATGGATCGCGTGGGATTTTTATCAGTTTTTACAGGGACCAGCGCCTGTGTGGTATGTATGATGATGCCCCATTGTCGGTGGCAAATCTGTCAGTCTAAGGTGGGCATATCGGTAGTTTAGATGTGGGATCCGTGTGCCGGAAGGGCTCGGAGCTGTTGAGTGTGCTGTTCCTAGTAATTGAGTGTTACGGTAAGTAGGGGAAGAAGGCATGGAGGGAAAGATGTGAAGGACCACCTCACGTCCATTCTGCTCCAATCAATCGCGACTAGGTGCAGTAGCCATAAGGTGGAGTGGGCGGGCGCGGATACAGTACGGCTCCGGATGGAGGGTAAGATGTGAGAATGGAGGGAGACACTGGGGACCTGAGTTGGGTTCCGTTGTCCAGGCGGTTTAGTATGTTTTGAAGTGCCCCTGCCAGGTTGACCAGGAATGATTGGTCATGTAGCACAGTGCCCGAGCAGAGTCCAGTGCGGTATGTGATAAAAATTCCGCATACTTACAGTACCGGTTCTCACATATCCTCTGCTCCCCCCTCAATGCATACCTACGGCGCTTTAAAAAAAACGGAGAACCGAACATCCTGACCAAAAGAGTTCCCCTCCCATCCCATCCCATCCCACCCGGCGATATACCTGCCCCAGGCCAGAAGTACCCGGGGGCGAGGATTAAAGTAATACCGGTATATAGTAATAGAATCTGTGCGTATCTGAACCCCAACACAAAAATATAACCCCTAGTACTCGTACAGTGCGAGTACCGTACTGTAGACTAAATTCCGCAAGGGTGCCTACCGTAGATGCCCGCTATAAGGATTGATCTGCAGGAAGTACCTTCTTCCCACCACCCTCCTCGTGGGTAGGCGCCCCATGAATCCTATTGGAAATACCTTAGTCAGTATCCCTCACCAATGCTCCCAAGACCTAACGTCCCCACTACAGTATGCTATGATACCTAACTTTACACTCCTCGCACTATTCATGTATTGGATGTTAAATGGGTACCACCGCAACTTAAGTGATACGTGCCTCTGAATATAAGAAAAAATAAGTCTAGCCTAGGAAGGTGGTTAGGTGGCAAACATATACAAGAAGCCGGCCCCCCTCCCTCATGCCTCCCTATAATGGGAATTGGGTGTGATATCTGCAAGTCATCCATACAGTGGAGACATGTCTACCATATGAAGATACAAGGATCATAGGTGTTTAAGGATGAATGGCTTCTTCTAGGCCTACCTCCTAGAGAGAAAGGAGAAACCGGGGGGGGGCAATAAAACCACTTACCATACTTGCCTGCCTTGCATATCCTATTGCACCCCCGGTCCCTCTCTCTTCCCTATATCCTAGCTGATAAACAGAAGAAACAATAAAATAAAAATACAAACAAAAAATTAGGGAACAAGATTCAAGTTTAGAGAAGAGTATGTTAGATCCTGCAGGTTAGCCACCAGGGCCATCCAAGCCATCTAATGTACAAGCACGATACGAGTAGAATCATTACGCAAGCCTTGAACCCTCTCAGTTGACGATCCGTGGTAGCCTGGTAGGGTAGTTTTATATAAGGAGGTTTTATACTATACAACTCCCTTTATACTGATTGCAGTAGCGCAAGTTCCCTTTTTTTGTTTCTCCCCTGCTTTTTTTCCCCTCCATGATAGCTATTCCGTTTCCCAACCCCCTCCCCCTCCCACGGGAAAAGTAGAGTAGGGTACCTTGTTAGAGTTCAGACCCTGCCAAACGGTAAGCCTCTTTTTACAGACTAACCAGGTACTGTCCGTACAGAACATGTACAGAATGTCCAGGGCGTTTAGTTTATCAAGGCTATCCCTAGCAATCAATTAAGCAATCTATACCAACAACTACCCCACTGCTAAAAAATAAATATAAAGGGAGATTACCCAGATTATCCATCGTCCTTCTCCATCTAACCTAATCGAGTACGGCTAAATCCCCCAACCCCGGGGGGAACAAAAGACGAAAAGGACAAAAAAGAAAAGAGAGGGGGGAAAAAAGAAGGACCCCGAAACACGAAACACAAGCCATATCGCATAAGCTGGTGACCGGCCAGGCGCTAGTACGTTGAAATAAGAAACGGCTGAGGTGAAACTTACGATTGCGTCAAAAAAAAGAGCTCAGAAAGGATTACTCCTGGCTACAAAGAGTTAGCCTATGTCGTCTTATTGCGATTTCGAGACAAAACTAGGATAAAAATCTTATTTAAACGTACTAGGGCCTAGCAGGTCCTCAGCAGTTTACGCGGTATTGACTGAACCGCACCGTCGGGGCGGCACTGCACGCACGTTTCGCGGGGTGCATCAGTTGATCGAGTCAATAATTGCCCATTTATTCGTTTGTTCATTTTCTTGCAACAGGGCACAGCAGAGTCCAATAAACTTGAGAAAAGAGTAATGGGGCAAACACCAAAGGGAGCGGGGAAAGAACTCGATTCATTAATCTTAATAACCAGAGTACGTTCCCTCATTTAGGGGAAAGCAGAACAGCAACGATTCACTTCGATTGTTTCCTCCCTCCCCTCACCCTCCTCCACAATCCAACGAGAGAAGAAAAAGAAAAGAAAAAAAGAAGGGAAAGTAAGCAAAAAAAAACCCGCCACTAAATAGAATCACCACCGACCTCAACCATCAAGCGAACACCACGTTTCACAAACCATAACCTTACTACAAACAAGAAGCAAAAAGTGAGAAAAGGAAGAAGGGAAGGGTGTGGTTCATAACTTGTCACTCGAGGAGTGGGTACGAGCACACGCAAAACAGTAAAGCACACTGTAAAGCACAGTAAGGCAGCTCCTGGTTTACACGGATAATAATAAAGCCTCACCCGACCCGGGCGGTAACTCCCTCCATTACTATGGCCATCCCCACACTGTGTGTCCGTGAGTGTGCTTGCTTGCCTAATATGCCGGTAGCTAGCATGTTCCTTGACTTAATGCACCAAGGACAGGTTGTATTAATGGGGGAGGGTCAGTTCCGATGACTTAAACTGTCAGGGAGTGATCAGTTTTCTTTTCCGTAAGTTGTGGGGTTTTTACAATGGGATGGAATTCAAGCTCATGAGGGCGTGACCACCCGTTTTCCTGGGTATATCCATGACTGTTTAGAGTAGAGGGCAAAAAAAGTCCACCGGGTTATTGTTAACCTACCGTATCTGCAGGGCCTCTTAAACATTAAGTTATTGATCAAACACAAATTAAATACATGATATTTATAATTCTATTCTATGCTTCCACAAACGCCATGATGTGATTTGGGCTTGTCTGAGTAATACCGCTCCTCAGCTCGGCTTTACAAAGCTCTGCCTAGAAATCTTCCAAACACCCCCTTGGCCCTCTTTAGGTTCTTTTTAAGTGCAGTAAAGACAATTTCAGCATTAATTATGAAGGCCAAGTCTCCTTTTAGAGATGCTATAGGGGGTAAGACAAAAAACATTTGAATTAGCCAAAAACAATATAAAGGAAGGAACTTGGAATAGAGATGAAAACTACAGATTATCCTATTATATTTTCTTGACACAAAAGTTCCTAATGCAGGGGATGCAACAAAGAATATCATCTCTAACTAGTTGTATGCTAACTCTATTAAAATACTCAAATTACAACTTAGGCAGCTCATTTTCATACACTGATTCTGTAAAAGTAATGTTTTTACTTTATGCAAGTAAAAAATAGCCTCAATTAGATTCCTGTCAAGCATATAGTATACTAAAATGTGCCGATAAGTATCTCTTAGAATGCCGCCAACTTGACTCTCTTGCTAATAGCCTATAAGGATAAATATACTATACTAAGACTGTTTTATAGTTAAATTAAGAAATTTTACTTTAAGTACATAGTCAACTCTGCCTTCTATATATTTCAGAATTGCTAAGATGTATGAAGCTTGCATCTTATTAAGAAACTATGATAAACTACCTAGAGGTCAATGCGAAATTTGTTAAAATTAAAAACAGCTCAGAATTTGAAATTCAGACTTTATGGATAATAAGAGAAAGGGTTCTAATGATAGTGTCTTTGGTAATGGGACACAACTATAGTGGTATCTGCTAGTGTAGCGCTATCTGGACGCAGGTACCAGGAGGGGTGTGTTAGGTTAGCACCTTTGAACTCAGAACCTCAAGGTAGGGTAACTATGAGTCTTTATTCATTAGGAAAGCCTGAGCCTTCTGGTATGTCTGACACAATAATCAAACCATAATATTTTCTTCTAAGAGTTTACTATTAGTGAATTAGAAGAGCTGCTGAGCTCAATACTCATATGACAAAGATACTAAGCTGGAGAAGATTTGGTTAATTTGTAGATGAGAATAAGATAAGATAAGGATCCTGATTGCAATCTTTATACAAAAATCTTGGTTTGTCTATGATTTAAAGTAATCTAGCTATCATGAAATATATTCTCTGTAAGTTATACATATATTTGCTAACTGCAATACCCTTCTCATAACACTCTATATATCATAGCTGTTGGTCTGACCAGATCCCATTCGCAAAATATATGAGTGGGGGCCTTTGGCAAGCTTATGCAAGTGCTTCTGACAAAATCAATCAATGTCACATACAGCTATAGCTATTGTTCTATAGTAGTATCAGACATGGGCTGAAGGTAATGAGACAACTTTAAGGCAACTATCCCACCTACTTAGAGAGAGAATATGTTGACACTCACACCTATTTATACGTTCATTGGAACTATCAATAAGAACCTATCAATAAAGATAGATGTAGTGAGTGATATTTACGATTGGTATGATTGCAAATACAAGTTTATCTTACACCTTGTATATGTCAGTGCAGTCTTTACCTCTAAACAGTGAGAGGTTCAATAATGAAGTTGGCCACTTTGTTAGTTCAATCAAGAAGCCAGAATACATATGCAATGGATAATCTTCTTGCTAACAATAGGACTGTGCATTTCTCACTGGTTGAGTCTGCTAAAGACTAGAAAGAAAAACACTCTAGGTCAGAGGTCAGTTGATATAGCAATGTATTTTCAGGGTTAAAAGGTATTCGTACTTTTAAGAAAATAGAATTTGATTAGGAAATACTTCATTAGTATGAGAGTCAGATATAACCTGTTAACACTCAAATATAATATATAAATATTGAAGTATCTTCCAGACTTTAGAAAAAATCATCAAGTACAGGAGAAGAAATCTTATTAATATAATATGTTTTATGCTAGAAAAATCTTCTATCATTTTACCTACTTTTATACACACACATTACTTGAGCCTTTCTAGACAATCTCTATATACAATGAAGATTATTGGCCTAAGTTATCTTGTAAGTCTTACAGATAGGCTATCACCTAACATACTGGTACACAATTTCTAATGTAGGTATAAGAAAGGAAACAAGGAGGAAAAAAGAAGGTAAGAAGAAAAAAAACAGACAACTTATGATAGCTAGCTTTCTGATTCATAGAACTAGAAAAATATTATCACTATAGTATAAGTGGCAAATACAACTGCAAGAGCATTATTGTTAATGATACTGTCAAATTTAGTGAAAGCTTTGAGGTAAATCAGGTGCATTTTCTTTTAGCTCAAACTCATATTTCACCAATCATAATAGCAAGGGCTTTTATAAAGGCAAAGAGGGTGTAATTTAGTATTTACCCTACTTGTCTTGCCATATTACAACTAGTCAATTGTCATATAGAGACAGTAGCAGATGATGCTGATGCCAAAATGTAGCTATCTTGTATCTCTGTTTGCTAGTTGCCTTCTTAGCACTTAGAGTCTTGGAAAATTTGCCAACAATTTCTAGAAACTTCTCAAAGATGAGTTGTAAAACCTACTAACTATCTAGTATTATTACACTTGCAAAATACTGGAAAGCAGTCAAGTTTAGAGAATTTTCTAAAAATATCTATAGCCTTTTGCCAGGTAGATAAAGGGGTAAGACGAAAATGATTGTAGTTAGTAAAGATGCTTTAAGAAGAGTATAAATACTCAACTGTGTTCTTGATTTGATGCTTCTGCCACTGCTAGTGCTCCTTGCTGCTCGTTCTAGTGCTGCTGCTGCTACTGCTGGGTTGTTTGTTGCTATTACTACTGTTGTGATTGGATTACAGTAGAAGTTTGCTTGTTGGGGCTTATTATCGTGCTGGTACAGTACTATTACTGCTAGCAAATGCCTACTCGAGACCTCGAGCCGCCTCCCTCCCTATTTGCGCCTATGTATTATCGCACTATCTCTTGGACTGGCGAAATAGTGGAAAACTCTATGTTACCGCTCAGAGTGTATGAGACACAGGTTAATAAACCGCTTTTGTTAATTACTGCAAATTCGTAGGTGCCGAAGCGCCAGACCATAGCTAATATTAGCAATATGATTGTATCTACGGTACTCACACAATCACTGAAGCATATTGGGAGACACCTTACTAATCTCTGTCTCAGACCCTGAGAGGGGTGGCATAAAATTGTCCACCTTTTTCCCGGCCTAAGAGATGGCATTGTGCGAGTACTCGAGTACCGGTACTCGTTCTAGAGTTTTGTGGAGGCTATTTTCTTTTTCTTTTTCTTTCTTTCTTTTTCTTTTCTTTCTTTCTTGCATTCCGCCCGGCTTTCTAGGGATGCTTAATTATTGCCGGGCGGGGGGGGGGGGTCCGCTCCCAGCAAGCAAGTAAGCATTGTTTTGGGTATTTCAGATTCGTAGTTTGAGATAAAAAATTTAGATACGGCGTACAGTACATATATAGATAGAAGACTGCTGCCGGTTGGTTGTGCTGCTCTTACTACCGCTGTAGAAAGACTCGACAAGCCCGCTACCCCCAAACCCACGTTCACTACCCGTTAGTGCCATCCGCTCACCACATTCCGTTGCGGAGACAGGAAATCAACCACCCCATCCATCTTTCGACGGTCGCGGATGAGTACGCTTTCTCGCCCCCTTGCTTCAGTCCCCGTCACCCATCCACAATCCTTACAAATGCTCAACACTTCACACTACAATCACGATATACTGAAGTTTAAGCCCAAACATTGTTATCCCATGGCCTCTTCTCGCTCTGCCTTCGATTTCTGTGAGAGCCACCCCGCCCCCTTTCCTCTCCCTGACTCTCTGTGCCCCGCCTTGCCCCGCCTATCTCCCTTGCGCTTACCCACTCGCTCACTCTTCTTTCTCCGCCCTTCTCTTCGCTCTTGCAATAACCGAAAATTTCACCTTTACTCGTGCTAACAGTGATCCTTCATAGATGGCTTTGAGGCCCGCTTCAATGCCTCGCCGCCCCCTGCCCCCGTTGGCCCGCCACTGCTCGATACTCGCGAGCAGAGAGGGCTTGAGAACTGGTTTGAGAGCATCGGATCAGGCTCTGTGCCCTCTTCGCATTTATTTGACCCCGAACTCCCCGATGATTCTCCCTACTGGTCACCAGAGATGCCTTCGAACTACCAGAGCACTGTCCCGGAAATGCCACCACATCACCATCATCATCAATACTTGAGTGGTAGCATGGATGGGTACCTCACCAGCAGCTCAGTCTCCGCTGCACCTATGGCTGCGCCTTCGCAGGTTGATATAAACACTTTTAACTCTAGCCGTGAGTTATTGCAACGCCAACAAGGACAAACTTCTCAGCAGATCAACAATCACAACCTTCTCAACTTTGGCACAGATACAAACTTTGCACCCAACGGATACCATCCTCCCGCGCTTCCAGTGCCACTCGAGGACAAAGAGGTGGAGGTCCGCTCGAGGGTTTATGCTGCATTTAGGAATGATTCTACTGTCACTACCGCTGTGAACTCGCCCACAGAGATCAAGTATGAACAGGGCGGAGGGGATACAGAGGATGATGACTCTTGCACACCCGTGTACGATGATAACGAAAGCACACCATCACCTTCAAGAAACAGTGCAATGTTCAAGAGACGTATGGATGGGGGGGAAGACTACTCCAAGTCGGCTCGTAAGCCACGGTCCCGGAAGCCGGAGGCGAGCATGCGAATGGCCAAGAAAAAGGTTGGTGGCCAGAAAAGGGACAACTTGACTGAGGCACAAAAGAGGGAAAATCACATACATAGCGAACAGAAGCGTCGAAACCTCATTCGCCAGGGCTTTGAGGACCTCTGTTCCCTGGTCCCGGAGCTTTCGTCCGGGGGCTATAGCAAGAGTGCGGTTCTGGTACATGCCGCCAATTACCTAGATGACCTCAAGAAAGGAAATGATCGATTACGCTTGTATTTGCAGCAACTTCAGCAATTGCAAATGGATCGGGGTTACTAGTCATGCGTGGGTGCTTTGATTTTGGGGTGGAGTACGCGTTGGGGATATTTGTGGGTTAGGGTAAAATACCAGCGAGTAGAGTTGTGGTAAAAAAAACTTTCTGGGAGGCCGGAGTTATTGGTTTCATTGCTTTTCTTCCACTCTATTCCATTTTCATTTTTCCCACCTTACTCATCTGGATGAATGATGGCAACTGGAGGTGTACGACCACGGAGGGGGTCTCTGTTTCTGTATTTTTTTGAGTTGAATTCTCTGTATCTTTTTCCCTCTTCCATTATCTTCCATTCTTTCCCCTTTTGTTTTAATTAATGTACCGTACTATGAACCATACCCGAGGCGCCCGCGGCAAGTATGACGGTCGCCATTTGCCTGGCTATTGGCTCGTTCTGTCTGCCATTTATGGACCGATATCATGTAACTTAATGGAAAAATCTGTCTGATCAGAGTGTAATATTGCAGCAGTGAGCTTGAAGGGCAAAAATCCACACTGCAATCAGGTATTAGTCATTACTGGTATGATATCATAAAATAAAAATTTAAGGTTTATTAGCCCTGCGGAGATCATCGGTTTAGCCTGCTCAGTTTAGAACGGAGATATTGCGGACAAACGATGATGGGTTCTGGTGTTGAGGGTTGCACACTACTTCTTCCGGTTAGGCCACTCGTTTCCATGCCATAATGGCACTCTGTCAGCCACGTCAAGCTTTGGTCTCAGGACTCTAAATGCCCAACCGTCTTGACACCTCACCCCAACAACCCCGAGGCAAAAAAAAAAAATCCACTTTTTCCACACACACATCTTCTCTATTGGCCCCTAATCCACAAGGATGGAAGATCTACCCGTTAGTTCGTCACCGCTGAGTCCAGCAGAGCAAGCCAGAATTCGGCGAGAACGTCGCCAGGCCAAAGTTAAAGAAGGAGGAAGCTCAAGATTGAACCGCATAACTGGGACCCAGGGTCAAACATTCCGCAATCAGGGTACGTTTAAAGAAAGAAAAGCAAAAACACCCCCACTGCGATAGACTAGCATACCCGAATTATCTCGGTCTCAGTTTTTTTAAGCCATTTTGTTCTAACTGATAATCCAAAAATGTAGAAACCCCCGCAGCTCGAGAAGCTACCCCGGATCCCCCCGATGTAGACATTTCGGCACACCACTACCAGCCAAAAGCTCGGCAGCAAGAGCGGATCGGAAGGGAAGATATGTTTGCTGGAATGGGATCTCCACCCTCATCGCTTCGGAGCAGTTCCCTTGCCGATGCACAGGGGCAGCAGGGTCCTCTTTTTGGCATTGGCAGTGATCAGTCGGATCTCGACCTGGGGCGGTTGATGATGGAGAATAGCATGTTTGGCGATCAGGCCGGTGGTTCGGGGAGTAGTCAAGAAGATCCAATGCTCCAGATGATGCAGCAGCTTATGGGCGGTGCGGGGGGACTTGGTGGGATGGGTGGCGGTCCTGGGGGCCTAGGCGGTCCGGGGGTGGGTATGGGCATGCCTCCTCAGGAGACTCAACAAATGCAGCAGAGGGAGCAGTCGTGGGGGATGTGGTGGAAGACATTACATGTGCTGAGTAGTTTGTGTCTGGTGGTCTGGGTCCTACGGGGAACTAGCTGGGGCTTCACTGGATCTGCGCTCGAGAGAGCTGAATCAGCCAGCATGACTAGAGAGGAGGCTCCGGTATTCATAACCCCCATCGCATTGTGCGAACTAGCTTTGTTTTGTTTGCTTGCGCATGCGCTAACTTCTCTCTTTGCATAGCCTTTGTTCTGGTACTTTACTACTATGGAGCTAATCTTGCAATCTTCCCGCTTCTTCATTGAAAAGGTAGGGAAATTGTTTCTCCCTCGTATGGTAGTTGTGCTATTTCTTGTCTGATGCTAATATGCCTCTTTCTTTGCTGTTCCTAGGGTCGCCCTCCTCCGGGATCCTGGCTTACTAGGATTGGGGGCTTCCTCCCTCATCCGTTCGGAACCTTCTTGGCCACTATCGCTCGATATAGTGTGATCTGGACTACCCTCATTGCGGATGCCGGCGTGCTTATATTCTGTCTCGGCATGGTTTCTTGGTGGAATTCTTAACCTCTGCACCCCTTATGTGGGGTTTACTATACCCTTTATTATCTCTTTCTAAAGTTGTTACGTAGTGTTATGGAAGCCCATGTACGATAGCTATCAAAGACCATAGTCGCGGGGGGGAGAAATGGACCTTCAAGAAGCCCTTTTCCACAAAAAAGGGAAACGAAAAAAGAGTGATAATATGAGTACATTGAAGCAGAGCCCACATATTCTAAGATTAGGCAGAAACACGGGAGGAAAGAAGGAAATGACACTAAGCCAGCCTTCCAATGCCCCCAATAGAATCCCTCTCCGCCCTCCTCTCCGCCCTCTTCCGCTCATTGATCTTCTGCTGCTGCTCCATACGAGCTTTATGTATCTCGTACTGTGCAACAATCTCCGCATCCTCTTCCGACGTGGGTACTGGCTTCGCTTTAGTCGAGCTTATCACGGCGCGAACAATCTCGTTCTCGTGTTTGTGCTTTACGTCAATGGTCTCTGTCTTGCCTCCGTCTACCCCACTCCCAAACCATTAGTTAGTCGGCAGTCCCTCCGGGAACCGACAAGCGAGGGGGCGGGTACCGAATTCAATAACCAACGTAGCATCACCCCCACTCACCCTCTCTCGGTTCACTTGCATGTCCACGTTTGGGTTATGATATTTCAAGCGGGGAAGGTAAGAGCGCCAGAACTTCCTATGGGTGCTCCGAATTAGACATGTTTAGGGCGGTGGGAATGGTGGTGGTGGGGGGGGGGGGATGTACTGTACCGAGGACCCATATGACCGCCGGCATTCTTCATCGCGAATGTTAGACCCAACTTGCGCACGTCTGGCGGAAGAATTGCGGCGCCGGTGCCTGAGCGGACGAGTGCTAAACGCTGGTCATTTGTTAATTGGGATTGGAGATGGGGGGGAGGAGGAGGGGCGCTGGTTACGGAGCGGAAATGGAACATGCGGGTTTTGATGGCGACCATTTTTTGCTGTGGCTTTCGTTCGGGATTTGTCTGTAGGCAATAATAGTGGGGTAGGAAGGTACCGGCAGTCAGAAAGTTCTGTCTACTATAGGAATTTTGATATTGTGATCAGCCACGGCAGTGTGGCTGCCCCACACCGCCCTCCAATTTTCCCTCCATTCACCACAGTCCCGCATGGGCGGGCTGGGATTTACGCGGGTATTACACACTCACCAGAACGAGGGGTCTGCATTTGTCCCCACTACAGTAAGGTATCATACCCTTGCTGTTTCCCTACCCTGCCCATCTTGACGCGAGAACCTGGTGGTGAGCACCTTGAAATTTCACGCGTTTTTACCCCCCCATTTTTTCCACTAAAGTTGGGGTTATACTGTAACTATGGTAATTCCCCTCCTCCCTTCCTTCTCTCTAGTTCTGAGTGAGTGAGTGAGTGAGTGGGTGAGCTAACAAAGTAGGCGACCAATAAACCCAAACAAAGACAAAAAACTACACGATCCTCCGCTGCTGCTGTTGGCGGTGGCGCTAGGAGACGAAGCTCAAACATCATCCCGGCAAATTCACGGACAAGAAGGTCTGCACAAACCGCCTCCACCTCCACCACCACTGCTACCGCTACTGCGAATCCGGGGACAATGGCGAAAGCGAAAACAGCGCCTCCGGCCCCGACTTCTACCTCGGCGTCCAGTAACATGCTACCGCCTCCCCGACCAGTAGTAACCGCCAAGGTGATAGGAACAAAGCGTAAGTTAGTAACGCAAGAAGCAGAAGTAGAAGCGGAAAGTGAGTTTCTTCGCCTCCCCCCACCCAACGGCTTGGCTAATGAACATCTTTCAAAAAAAACAAGAAAAAAGGGACGAATCCGGACCAGCCAAAATGCCTATGTTGAAGCCGCGGGTACGCAGCATCCCGCAGGAGGTTGTCGAAGCGAAATGGGGCGTCCTATCCGATAAGGGGCGCGAGGAGGTCATGGAGGTTGTCAAGGCTGCGGAAAGACCGGTCCTCATGACATTTCGAAGGGAGAATAGGAGGGCGGAAGCGCAGGAGGTGTTGCATAGGGTTGTTAGGAAGTATGGCCTTGCATCAATCGCTTGAGTAGCATGTCATGCTATGTTGATTGTTCTCTTTTTTCTTTTCTTTTCTTTTTCCTTTCCGGTGACTGCTAGCTGACCGGTGTTATGGTTTGTGGTAGGATTGGGAATTCACTAACGAAGGTGCCTGTTCCACCATTGGGGAAAGACACATATCTCAATTACGAAAAGTTGTTGAGTAAGAACGTATGCTATACTATCACCTATTTATAAATGGTAATTTATGTTGCTAACGTCACTTTCCCCGAAACGACCAGCGTGCGCTGGAAGCCATCCTAGAGCCGGACCTCTGCCAAATCGCTGGACTCGAGGTTGAGATTGAGAGGGAGCAGAAGCTACTAGAGAAAGAGGAAGACTACCTCCAAGAATTGAAAAAGAACGCAATTGCGCAGGAAAACATAAGGCGCCAGAAATCTCGAAATGTGTGTTATATCCCACTACCCGCCCAGCCACCTAACACCTGGCCTCCTATGGTTAGTTCGTCAACGGTGCTAACGGACGGATGCCGCACAGATGCACCCCATTCTCCGCAATGCCCCATCAAAGCGAGATCCAATCGACGGTGTAGAAAAAATAAATCTCACCTCTAGATTGAGCGCAGCATCTTTATATGATGTCAATTCCGACCGGCAATTGCATCCCCTAACGACCCAATTACAACAACACCTCACAAGTATGCAGGGCAATAGCGGGTCGTTAGGAGAGGTCGCAGAATGGATTCAGAAGGGCAAAGCGGCAGTTGACGAGGTTCTCTTCAGGAAGGCGGGTGAGCAAGTTTACGATAGCATTATGGAACTCTAGACGGGCATTTTCCGGCGTGGCGGCTTCGGAGAGATGCGGAATGTACTGTACTGTATAATTAATAATTCTACACTTGAGCGACTCCGTCACTTGGATATGCAGGGCCCGGGGAAGGGGGGGTGTGGACACGAAGGAGTAGCCCACCTTTCTTTTTCCTCCAGATCGGAACCGGTGATTGTGTCGGGTCAGGAAACCACAACCTGATATTACGACTCGGGCAGTGGCCGGTTGCGGTAGGTTATTATGCCTTGGCAAGTAGCGAGTGATTGGCAGTGACGATCATGGCCCACAAGTCGCGAGCGGTGAAATTTAGAGGTGGAGCGAGCGGTGAGAAAAACACAACCTCATTCGACGCCTTTTGTTTGTTACATTTGGTAAGACGTCAAATTAATAGCATAACAGGAAAAAGAAAGCAGAGCTGTCAGCTTATCGGTGGCGAGGCAACAACACAACGGGCTATCCCAACCACGATGCTTAATTATCTCGCATCTAACATTTTGCCTTATTAGACTTTTATGATACAGTATGAAATTTGCTTTTTTTCTTTTCTTTGTTGCTCTCCGCCCGCAGCCTCGATCACCATGCCGAGAACGTCCCGAGCGCCCGGTGGAGGTTACTGGTGCCCGTCCAATCATAGTTAATAATAACCAGCGCCCTGCATGATACTTGGGGGATGACGATGGGTAAGAAAATGCACTACCGGCAAGATCCTGGGCCGCCAGGGCGTTCCTTCTGTGAAACAGAGCGTCTCTACAAAACTGATTAGGTCAGGGTCGCTACCAATCGTGCAGAAAAAACCTTGCGGTCAGTTGGTATTGACTCAACAGAATTTCACAATTGGCTGGTGTGAAACTTTCGGCCTTACGAACGGTGAACTTGCATGGGTATAGTACATATCAGCGGATTTCAGCAAATTGCAAACGGCCCTGACCCACTTCTGATGCGGCACCGAGAAGCCCTCGCGCGCTAACTTACCCCAATGCTCGTGTAGACTTGAAGAGTTCCAATGGCTTTGATAGTGCATCTTCCACCGGCCGGAAGCCGGGCTGCTGGGTGCCTCTTTGGCGGCAATAGGTTGGATAAGCTGTGTGGTAAGACCGTAGCAACATCGTACCAGTCAGTAGTACCGTATTGAAGGGAGCGTTATATGACATGGCGGTTAGCCAAAGGAAGAGGAGGGGACGGGATCCTCCGAACAGGTGAGAGCTCGAGTGTTAGGGCTGCCGTCCCATCCGGGATCCGAAGTCTCCTCCCAACAGGGTACGTCCAGGCTGGGGGGAAAGATACATTCCAGCTCCAAGTTAGATTCAGATTCTAACTGCCGTTCATTTACGGCGTGGCTTTGAGCCGAGTGCATGTCAATGATTGTAAAGTAGGTTTAGGGGAAAAATCAAGGCTCACCGCGAAGACAATTGTGTGGAGGAATAGGGGCAAGACACTAGAAGGGAAGTAATTTCCAGAATACGAGGAATAAACTTTTAGCTTCAAAGATGCTGGGTGGGTAAGCGGCGGTCATGATCACGCATATCGGCCAGGATTGCCACACAAACAAGGTATAGCTGGGACCAAGAACCGATATTGTCTCATCTGTGTAGAACACCAGTATCGGTATCATAACAGAGATCAGCTTTTCTATCAGAGATCTGATGGTGCCATCCAGCGCGGTAGGGGTGAGGAGCAGGTCCAGCGGGTAGATCGTTCCTTGCCTCGAGGAGATGGTTCTCTCGAGCAGGGTTTCCTGACTCTCGAGAGCTTGGTGGAGGTACCAAGCCTTGTGAATGTATCATATTACGGGAGGAGCCGTTAGCTTCCCAGCCTTCCTGATTGGCACATTCGTCTCTGGGTTTTACCACACAATGGTCAGAGCCTTATTCCGCTAGCACCTACCCCGCTCTTTCTCACCCAAAGTGAAAACGGAGCCATCCACAACCCGAGATCTACCAATAATCTCGGTGATATGCATACGCCTATGGAGTTAATGCCTGAAGATGTGGTGATGAAATGTGATCGCTTCAACAACGAGTCTGATCGAATCACGGTGCGGAATAATCGCTGACGGCTGGTTGGTTGGTTGGTTTCCCTGTGAACAAAAATAGATCCCTACTCCAAGGGCAGACCCATAAGTTAGCGTAGAACACATAGAGATTTCCATTAATAGGCAGCCAAAAAGGGCTCTTGAAAAAAACTTTCTGTGAACACCATCTAAGTTAGTTTCCATCACAGGGAGAGGGACGAGAAGAAGAAGAAGAAAGAGTAACATTGTGATGAACTCAAATCAAGGAGCAGTCCCCCCCCCGCCTTCGATTTGAATAGGCCCCTAGTCTGAAAAATCTTGCCATTTGGAAGAATCAGTCCCTCAGGCAAAACCGACTCCCGCACGGAGGAATTCGTCTTGTGATCTACCATGCTGGCAAGAGGGACAAAGAGGTGTGAACTAGAGATTGAAAATGTAGACGGTGTATGGTTCGGTCCTCGGTCCAAAAAGAACAGTAGAATACATATTCTGCGTTGGCGATGAATCCACGTATTAGGTTCCTGGCCTAAAGAACTAAGTTTGATACTCGCATAATCGTATATACAGTGGCTTACGTTGCGGAGTGGTGACCGGGGGGGGGGGGGACTGGGAACATATGGACATAGCACAGTACGATTAGACTGCCCACCGTATCCCTTTCATTATCCACGAACTCACTCCTAATGACCTACAAGGCTGCACGCAGGGTTCTACCATTGGGCTCCTTCTCATATTCAACATCCAGGCACAATGCAACAATTCGATTCGCCCCAGCCAGTAAATCCTCAAGGTGAGTGCAAGCTCACGCTTTGCTTCACCTTTGCTCTGTGGCCGTTCGTGACCCCAACGGAGCACTATCCTGATTGGACTAGAAGCAGAAGATAGCTAATCAGGAGCGCGCAGCAGAGAACCAGACTCAATAGCAGCAATATGGCATTGCCCAGTGGTGTTCGTTGGATTAAGTAACAGGGCACTCGAGTACCCTACCGCACAGGGCAAACTTGGTGTGGAAGTGTTGGCCTCACGCTATCAAGACAACCTCGCACTTAAGCTGCGAGGAATAATGATTGAGATGGCAACAGCGATTCCATTTGTGAGATTTGAACCAATAATTAAACCAACAGGGCGATACTCTCCCCTTGCCCTTCAGGATCTGGGGATACCAAATAAGGGCCAAAAGTACCGGTAGGCTGCTTGTTAGGGATAGGACAAAAGGCCGCATTCAATCATGTTACCGAGCACTACCGGCACTCTGTCGTGTCGAATGGTTGGCTGCCATGGATATGTATGTAAGGATTTTCCTACCTATCGCATGTACTCGAGTATTGGCAGTTTATGTAGGGCGGATTTTCAAGACTTTTCTGAAATAGAGCCAGCAAGCGAGGGTCCCTGGGGAAACTCTGGGGCACAAGGGAACGAGCTCTACTTGTCTTGAATGGTCGAGTTCGAGTGAAGGCACAGCACCAAACTATACTACACAGCAGTCTAGACCTTCTTCAACTAACGACTGTTGTTTTTAGCAAATGTTTTCTTGTGCAAAAATCTCGTTTCATTTATGCATGTCATCTACTCGCCCAGATGTCATTGTATGGCTAGCATGACCGACGAGGGGCTTCTCTTGTGAGTACGAAGTATGGTACTGTGCTTGGGTGGATGGAGCCCCATAGATTGTTTTTTTTTTTCCTTTTTTTTCCTTTTCGATTTTCAATTTTCCCGCCGACCCCTCCTCAACCACTCAGCTTCATCGAATACAACCACGGACAAGAGGCAACTTCGGTGCACCCTACACAAGGTTTACCTGTGCTTTTCTTTCATCTTTCGGATCGCTCTTGCTGTGCGAGCCCTCTCCTTGTAGCAGCAGAAGAAGAAAAGAAAAATCGCACCAATCTGCTGTGCTCAACGCTGGCCTGACAACTACCCAGTGTGTGCGTATCAATCCTGCGAATATCCCGTACTGTACTTTGCCTTTGCCATCTTCTGCCCAACCACTACCGTACCGGCCTGCACCTTTTTCTGGTCGTGCGACACCTCGACAGCCCGCCCAGAGCCTCCACTCATCCCTCTCAACTCTGCACGCATACGTACAACCACGCTGCCGGCATCCACACACTTCATTCTTTCTGCGTGGCAGACTCGAGTAGGCGAATTGGAGGGATCAAGGAGGGAAAGGAAATTAAAAAAATATTAAGAAATTTGCACTCAATATCCACCAAAGAGTGATCACAACGAGAAGCAAGGGAGAAGAAGAGGAAAAAAAGGAAAGGAAAGGAAAGGAAACGAGGCAGCACTGATCGAACAATCAGCGCACCGAATTTCTACCTGTAACCGGTTCGTCCTTTGGAGCAGAAAGCAGAGTCGAATGCGGCGAAACGGGGTCAACTATAACACTTGAAACTAATTCCACACTTCCTCCAATCCTTCGTTCCTAATGACCGAGGTTCACCCTCCCGCGAGTGCGAGTAGCAATGGGGCTGCAGCGAGAGCCCCACATCCGTCCGCTCAACAGAGTAATGGGGGGGGGGGTACCAGCACTTCTCAGGGTGGTGCATCTGGAAATTCGGTTTCTTCGTTGGGCACCGTTGGTGGTGAGCCGTCCGGTTCCCAGTCTCCGACTACTTCGACTCCTGGCCAAACGTCTATGGGACGAAGCCCTAAAAAGCGCCGCAAAGTCAATCATGGTAAGGCATTGGGTGTTCACCCCACCCTGTATAACCTTCTTGCGACAGCATCTAGAACCTATGGACTGACTCAAGGTCGCGTGATAGCATGCGTGTATTGCCGAAGATCACACATGACGTGCGATGATGGTACGTTAGGAGAAAAAATCTCCGTTTGGCTTAGTTATTCTCTGCTTTCTGCTACTTCCAACAGGCTGGCTGAGAGAAGTCTGTAGTGAGTGTAGAATGCTGACGTGCTACGTTGGCAGACCGGCCATGTATGCGTTGTGTGAAAAGGAATATAGGTCATCTATGTCACGACGAGCCCCGCGAACCCAAAAAGCCAAAGACAGAGACCTCTACAGCCACCCAGGAAAACGATCAGGAGGACTCGAATACCTCCCCTTCTAAGGCGCCAATGACGCCTCCGGTAAACGGCATGTCAAAAACACTTGAACAGCAAGAGGTGAGGGCTTCCACTGCAACCACTGCCCCTAATGTCTCGCTTCCTCCACCACCCATACCTCCCTCGAGGCCCGATGCAGGGGCGTCCATTGTCGCACCGTCCCCAGTCTCTGTAGCGCCGAGGGCAGCCCTCAATGGAAATCCCCGAGCCTGTAAGTTGGGTCCTGATATAAATACTTGGCTGCAGCCCTTGTGCGGATCTTTTGGCTCATGTTAAGTGGCAGTTTTGGGGGTTACAGACTGGGATCATCCGCTACCACAACAACAGACAACATCATATACCAATCCATACCATCAGCAGTGGATGTTTTCCGCTCCAGAAGTGTCCAGCGAATTCAGTTTGCTGAGTGACTTCCTCGGCAATCTATACCCCGATGAGATCTTCACCACCGATCAGAACCAGAGTCTATTTCCAGACGCGTCATCCAATGTTCAACTGGGTCAATCCGACACGAACAATACCACCTACAATCAACAGAGGCTTCTACCGCCTGCGAACCCCAACTCGATATCGTCGATCCCCCGTCCAGGGAGTGTAAAACCTTCGACCGAGAGAGCAAAGGAAAACTACTATCTCACGGCCGCAGATCCATCTCAGGATGCTCCGGAGGAGAGAATGAAACAGGTCCTGAAGGCGAAACTTGAAGCGGGCCTCCTGAAGCCCTTCAACTATGTAAAGGGATACGCCAGACTTTCACAGTACATGGAGAAAAACATGGCGCACAGTTCGCGCAGAAGAATACTATCACAATTGGACAAGTTTAGACCGAAGTTCAGGGAGCGAACCCATCAGTTGACCGATCTCGATTTAGTTCACGTGGAGGAATGGTTTGAAAAGTCCTTACTTGAGTATGACCGAGTTTTCGCTTCCATGGCAGTTCCAGCTTGCCTCTGGCGGAGGACTGGAGAGATATTCAGAGGAAACAAGGAGTTTGCCGAACTTATAAATGTCCCAATTGAGCAAATGAGAGATGTGAGTATATTATTCCATGTTTTAGCGGGGGGAGCGGGCGCTTGGAAACCCTCACTCATCACGGATAAGTGCAAGGCTACAAGTTTTGTTAAACCGTTACTGACGAATCAATTAGGGAAAGTTGGCGATTTATGAATTAGTCGTAGAAGATTCTGCTGTCAGCTACTGGGAAAAATTCGGCACCATCGCCTTTGACACTACTCAAAAGGCTATGTTGACGAGCTGCCATTTGAAGAACCCTGATCCAAATGCTAAGGAAAAGCTCATCCATTGTTGCTTCTCATTCACTATTCGACGAGATATGAACGACATGTTAGTTGCTCCCCGTCATTAGCGCTCTATATTCTACCGCTAACTCGCTCGTGAATTACAGTCCCGCACTAATAATTGGTAATTTTCTACCTATACACCCTAAAAAGCATGGCTTTGGCACATGAGAGCCACTGATTCATAAATTGGGGGTTTGCGCACCCCCCTTTTTTCTTCTCTTTTCCTTTTTTCCTTTTTTATCATTTATGTCACTTCCGTTGCCGGACGTAATTCTGTATAGGATAGTATTCGACACCAATGATTGTAATGATTGTTTACCTGCATGCCGCCCAAACAAGGCTTGGCTAAACCATTGCCCGAATCACTCCTATGTGCTTTATTGGGACCAAGGTTCTGCCTGCGGCGGAGGGCATTACATGAAAAAAGTTGTTACAATGTGTTTCTTTTTGCATGCTTCTCACGGCGTTACGTGCAAAGCTGGTCTGGAGTTGAAAGTTTGCTTTTAGTATCTGTCTCTTAATTTTCTTTTACTTTCGTTGCATTCGATTTGCTTCCTTCCTGAAGAGACGGTATGGGTGCTGTAAGACCAGCGATAGGGTGGTTGGCGATCAAATTGGAGATTCTGGTTTTAAATGAACTGTGTGGGTGGAGGGAGAACACAGTCTACAGTACTGATTAAAGTTCTTATCTGTGAGAAAGAAGTCCAACACTGTGTGTGTGAGTAGGCTCTTACTCCTATAATTGCTAGGTGCACGATTGCATGTGGGGATTCAAGTTGTAGGCTCCCGAAGATCCGTGTCTCCTCTTGCTATTAGACAATGCGTCTATCCGGGGAGGGGGATAGCCCAACTCATCACATCCCCGGCCGGCACTTTTAGAGCTGTCAACTTTCCGCCACTACTACCACCATAGGCAGTATTACTCTCACCCTCGCTGCCATACTTACCTTACGCACAAACCCGTCCCTTCTGCCCGTCACCGTGGTCCATACATCCATACAACTATTCCTTCACTCATATCACCCATACTTCCCAACACCCACCTACTCTCCTCCCTCTTCTGGCCATCTGCCTATCCATCCAATACTCTAGCCAGATAGAGAGCCATCGTTGCCGGATGGTAGGTTACCCCCTTCGTCCTCACCCATCATAACACGGCAGCTTCGGACCATATCCGTTGTTCTAACAGTTCCCTAGTATGCTTACCGGCCAGCGATGAATCTCTGAGAAAATAGTGCCCTCCGATGCCCCCTCGGGTACACCGCAGGAAAGGATCAGGGCTTTATATGGCCAAACGCCCCCCGCATCGCCTTGTGCTGTTTTATGGGTGCAGACTCGTAGGAACTGACCTTGTTCCCCCCACCCCCCAGCATCATCCTTTGAAATATACCGAGATCTCACGACTCAATCTAGCAAGGTCTGTTTGAGTATCCGTCTTGTGGAAGGGATCCTGCTAGCTGAAAAAATGCGCAAAAGCACGTGCAAGTGACGACCAAATTGAGGAGCACAGTACATCGATCTGGGTATTCCCCCCACGAAGTTACGGGATTGAGCGACCAAAACTACGCATGGGGGCTATATAGGCTAGTGGCACAATAATAAGAATAATAACAATAACAATAACAATAACAATAATAAGTGGCCTGGCCGGTCTCTTAATGCTATTGTGATCCGTTTCTTGGTAGCAGATGGCAAATACTAAACCCCTCAAGTTCACCCATTGGTGTATTTCGTGCTTGGCTGCTCATATCCTTCTCGCGGATGCGAGGTTGGGAATACTACGCATCTCTTCGAGATAGTCGTGAGGATCGCTGGAGCATGTCTAGGCTAGTAGCCAAACCTCTCACTAGCTGTCTCACTGGCCTAAAATTAACGATACTGGTCAAGTGAGTGGGCCGTGACGAGTGCCGATGGACCAGAAATGTTACAGGAAATACCGCCACGCACTGTGAGGAAATATTCAAGCCGATCAGCAGCAACGGCCGGCTTCTGGCCCATTAGTTGCGGGGTAGGGTCTGCTGTTAGCACTGTACTGGTACTTTCCAGGCCATCCTTGAATGGCGGCATTCAAACTGCTCCCTGGCAGCTCGTATAACGAGGCGGCAGAGGTACATGGACAAAGGGTGCACAGTGTTCGCGAATGCGCCATTAAAGATCGGCCACGAACTACTGCAGCACAGCTTCCTTTACAAGGCCACTGAGCAGCTCCAGAGATCATCGATGTAATCAACGAGATCAACCCTGTGATGCTTTCCTAGACTAGGACAACCTTCGTTTGTGCGTCATGCATGACCATGGCACGGCTTCCCCGTTTCATGGCATACACGCAACCTTGTTACCGATATGGGTGGTATTGACAAGCAAGCAGTTATTGCGAGTTCCAAGGAAGGGAGCCTGAATTTTGCAAGGAGGCTAGTTGATGCAATTACCAGATTGCCTAGCGGGAGTCGCAGCCTATCTGCTGAAATTACAGCTGGCCGTGGTCGAGCACTAGACCGCACGAGAGAATACTGGGTGGTGCTTTCAAAAGTGGTGTACTGTATCGTACGTCCTGGGTCTCGCAGATACAGACCTTGGTGTCATTGTGGTAACGGCCCACATCTCAGTTTCTGGGGATACTTCCTGACTCGCGTGTAGGTGCCTAGATGAGTTTCTAGCAACGAGATTCTTGCGCCTGGCCACGCCGGTTGGGCGAAGAATATAATTGTCATGCAGCCCAAGATCCCGACGACATTGACAACCTAGAATGACCTTCGCAAACCTAGGGTGGGTGTTGCTTGCCCGTTAACCTATCTGAACAATAGGGAGAGGCCTTGCGAAGCCAGTTCGCTCTGAGGGCACATACGGCGCACAGAGCGTGCAATGGAAAATCGTCGAGAGGATTTTCTCAGTGAGGAATATGATATTTCTATTTCTTAGTACCGTATATGCATGCACTCCACCCTCGACGAAAACAGACGGTCAAATCAAGCTATGATTCCCCGTTGCACATCTACAGCCCCCCAGAAATTGAAGTTGACACATTGGCAGCCACACAGGAATGGCCCTGTATTATCGAAACTGGAGGGTTCGAATGGGGGAAGGCTTTGTGGGACAGATGAGCAGACACGGGATACTGCTTTCGTTAGATATATAATGTTTAAGGTGCCCAAAAATATCAAAAAAGAGATTATACACGCAGAGCAAAACAATCATTGAGGATATCAATTAGTAAAACATATTCCCGCTATCAGCTACTCGCAGGTAATGGGTGAAACCATCTATTTATCATAAAACCTCATGCCCCACTACACATACTACTCAGGAACCCGGGATAATGGGGTTGGCAAGGATGTCCCTCGGATTTTTGGTACAGAGGATCGACCTGGCCGAGCCCCTCTCGATTCTGGTTTATAATTCACTACTTACGCAGGGATTTGTTTCCCAACTACTCTAGTAAACACCAAAAGCTACGGGGAGCTTGATCCGTATACTAGGCCTCTATGCAGTGGAGGCATCGCAGGGAAGTGTAGTGCCCCATTCAAGACTTCAGCTTACACTTAGAACTGCAAAAGCAAGCCGAATCGTCGAAAATAGCTCTTTGGGGGGGTGACCAAGATCGATTTATTCGAAGCAGTCCACAACACCGGTCTTCTGAGTGCTGCTAGGTGGTCGCGCTTGACCAGAATCAGGATTGCGTCAATCTGTTTTCTCTCCTGGTTTGACTGGATATCTCCTATCTGCAAACTATTTGCCATCAGATATATGATCTCTAGCGCCGGATTCGCTCGACCAATACCAACCTGAGCGCTAAAGACGGCTTTACGGAGTTAGATTTCACTGCGGATACGATTTCTGGGAGTAGAGGGATCTGGTGAGAAGTAGACTGAGGGTTAGGTCTAGGATCAAAAAAGCCCTTCGAAATCGTATTATATACCCTTAATCAGTTCGAGTACTTATAGCCATGTTATACCACACTAATTCTCCTATAGAAGGCTACTAGAGAAGAGACCACACTTCCCCCCATTAACCACGCAATGAGAACGTCAAAACGAATTAAACCTTTAGCCCATATCTGGACCAGCCTGACCAAGAGTCACAAAAAATCACCCATGCCAATAATCGAGCATCTCACAAACGCATCCAGGAAGTATCGCTCACTCACTTTTCTCTTGCTTTCTTTTTCTTCTTCCTCTTCCATCCATCAATCCAGTCTCCCACCCACCCCCTCCAGCAAGAGCGGGGGCTAAACCAGTAAAGCGATCTCTTGCATTTATCATCTGTTCTAGAATTAAAACGCCCCCTTCTCCCAATTCTCAGTACCGGTACTCGAGTACATCCCACTTCATTCCATCCATCCATCCTTCCTTCAGCCCGAGCAACACTTTTTTCCTTCCCCCGTCGTACAAAAAAAATAAAAATCCCAATAATAATCTGTCACGGAGAAACTTACCAACTAATGCGGTGATCCTGGCTCAGCACCCACTGGAAAAACCGCTCCAGACGAAAAAAAAAAAAAAACGAAGCTGCTATCCCCGATCCCAACCCACCGGCTATGATACAAGGGTTTATTATATTGTACGGTACTATACGAGTACAGTACTATGCTGCATGTATGTCAACGATGGGAGTGGGGGGCTTTCTGAAGTCGGCGTTATATTGCTGGTCGGTCGGTCGGTCGAGGTATAATACTCTCGACCCCTCCCTTCGCCAGCCCCTCCCGCCAACTTACATGTGTTGTATGATAGGCTATATAACGTAATATTCATGTGCGGGATTGACTAGGATTGGAAGTGGTATCATAGGCGGTAGTGGAGATTGTGGTCGTAGTCAGGTTGGGTTTCGCATATCTATTTTTCTTTTTTTTCTTTCTTTTCTCAGATGTGAATCAAATTAGCGCCGTCCCGGGAGGGGGGGTTCGATTTGAATGGGCGGAGGAAAGGTTGGGTAGTCATTTTGGGAAACGTTTGTGTTTGGGGATGACTGCTGCTTGTGGGAGTTATCATTGACTCTCACAAATTAGTCAACTTCTCTCAAGGCTCAGATCAAACAAGACTGCGGATATTCCTTAGTTGGAAAAAGTTTCATGAGTGATATATTATGACTGGGCAGCAGTATTCTATTGACAAACCATGTACTGTACTCGAGCAGTATACCTCATGGAGGGACCTCGGTATTCTAAACTGAGCAATAATAACAATCGGCCCCTAGCTAAAACTACAAGAAGACTACATGAGCCCACAAATTTCTGCAGATTATGGCCTTTTGTTTCCTGAAAGAAAAAAAACCCCCCACCCCCTCGTGACGAAAAAAAAAAAGCGCAAAAATTGACGATCCTCAGGAAGGGCCTGAGCCCACCAGATTCTGCGTCCAAGCAAGGGCAGCCTGTAGCATATTGAGGATCCGGGCGTTGGACTGCTCGTCGGCGGGGAACATGTACTCCATGTATTCCTCGTATGTGTCGTCGTCCAGCTTTCTCCGCTTCTTGACTTTGCTGGGCATCTGCGCTTCTACCTTCTTCTGGTCTTGAGGGGTGCCATGCGTTTGCTCGAACGCTTTCCAAGCGTTGAGGAGTAGGACGCGCTACATATATCGTTAGTCTCCGCAACTCTACGTGGTAATTGGGAACAAACCTCTTCCTTAAGCTCCTTCTCCTTCAACCTTTTATACGCCCTCTCGAAAATCTTCCTCGCGCGCGCCTTAGTTTCTTCACTAACGGTGTCCTCATCTTCGCCCTCGTCCGCGTTGACCTCGAAGTGCGCATAGCTGATCCAGACCTTAACATGGTCCGTCTTCTCCAGCAGGCGCTCGAAGAGGCCTCTAACCCTATCAAACTCGCCGCTCTCCTCTTCAAAGTCGATGTAGGCTTTCCACAGCAGCTCTGGCATGTCCAGCAGCTCCTGATCCACAGCGAGTTCGAAGATGGCGCGAACGCGGTCGTAGTCCTCCAGCGCCATTTCCAGCTCAGCGAAGCGGATCCAGGTTTGTGCGTTAGACGGGTTGAACTCAATGTGCTTCTCATAGAGCGTGCGGCACCGGGAGAACTCGTGCAGTCGAGTTTCGAGCGATATGTAGCCTTTGAAAAGTTTGTCCTTTGGGCAGGCGCCGATCGCCTGGCCTAGGGTTTTCCGCGCGGCAGGGAGGTTGAAGTGCCGCACTTCGAAGTGTGATTTCAGGAGCCAGATTTTGGCGAAGGTGAATTGTTTATGTGGGATTAGCTTTAGGCATTCGTTGTAGATTTGGCGGGTGCGGTCAATGTCCTGGTGGGGAGGTTAGTTGTGGCTTGTTCATAGGTTTGGGATCATAAGTGATGGAATATGCTGGGGGTAGGAGGGGTGGAATTGTGGATGTACCTTTCCTTCCATCTCTTCCCAAAGGGCGTAGAATACCCAGAGATAGATATACCTCCTCCAATGCCTTTTCTCCTTTGTTGGAGGGATATTTGCAATTGCTCGTTCGTAAACATCTCGCACTCTATCCTTATCCCCAAGTGTCTCCTCCAGCCTGGAGTAATCAAACCAGACGTCATAGTTCTTGGGGTTCTCTTTGATCTGCTCCTCGTACTGGACTCGTCGTTTAGACAAGATCACGTCTTCCACACCTTCGCGTTCGCCGAACTGCTTCTCAAACGTTGTGTATGACTTGTGCAGTAATTGAGATTTAGATCTTGGCAAACGGTCAAGAGCGTATTGGTAGATCACTCGGGCACGCTCATACTCCTTCAACTTAGCCTCATATCTAGAGAGAGAATTGTCAGTATTTAAGCATGGACCGCGCCAGGCCATATGGAAATAACCGGACCTAGCATAGGCAATGAAGAGCTTCTCATCCATGAACTCCTCGCCCAAAGTCTCAGTAGCCAATGTGTAGACTTCCCGGACATTATCCTCAGTTCCAAACTCTTCCTCAAAACGTGCCCATTTTATCCAATTCCTTGGCTCAGGGTGGACTTGAGTGAATCTCTGAAAGATAGCTCTCGCCCTTGCAAATTCGTCATACCGCTTCTCAAGCTTGATGTATGCACTCCACGCCGCTTCATCAGGCTCCCACGACATCCACCTCTCAAACACCTGCCGAGTGCCAGGGATATTACCCAATGTCTCTTCCATGTAAACATATTTATACCATAGTTTATCCACCCGTGGTAGAATAGTAACCGCGCGATCAAGTAGGTTCCGGGCATGGTTTATGTTGCGAGTCTTCATCTCCGCCTCAATATACCGTAGCCATAGCACAACCGAACGGGAATCGACGTCTAAAGCCCTCTCGAAAATTGAGCGGGCACGAGCGTACTCCTTCTGATCGAGTTCCCATTGCGCATAGCGCATCCAGTTGTTCATGTTGATCCGATTACGGCGCACATAGTCCTCAAATTCCTTGCGCTTCCGGCCCTGAAACTCATGAAGCTCTTCGAGATCCGCAAATCGCTGTGTTGGTGCCTGGAGGCCTTGCTCTTGCCGCTCGAAGGCTTCTCGGAGGATTTGTTCGGCACTGCGAAGCGGCTTGTTAGTTTCGCCATTGTACGGGAAGACCGTTTGTCCAGAGTGTCGAGATGTACCTGATTTGCTGGGTGCTTGCTCCCTTGTTTTTGACCCTGGGGGGTCCACGTGAGGCCTCCATGGCTTGGGTTTTCAGCTTCTTTTTGTTAAGATGGAGATTTTTGAAATCGCGGTAGGGGATTGTCGTAGATTGTTGAGTTGAAACTCTGCTGGAGAGAAAGAAAGAACGCGCCCCCTTGTGACACCGAAGCTGGTTTCCAAGGCTCTACAAAGGTTACCCGCCCTTTATCACGTGGTGGTTTCACCCAGGGCAAAGTCGCCCCACAACAAAATCTTCAATTCTTCAGATCGTTCAAAAACATGTTTGCCTTTCGATCGTGGTCCGCTGTGACTCGTGTACGGACTATACGAAGGCCTTTAGCGGCATGTTTTCATTCAAGAGATGTCAGTGGCTCGAATTGGTTGAACTAATAACTTTGCGGATAGGTATGTTCGGTGGTACTAAGGTCGGATTTTTCGGCAGCAGCTTTACTGCAACGTGAAACTGCTGAAGAGTGGGTCCTAGTTGCTTTACAAGAGCGGGATCATATTGGCTTTCCTGACAAGAAATAGGACCTCCACCAGTAATCCAGGCGCCGAAGCGGCAGATCCCGACGCCGACTCCGAACCTCGCATCCCCTTAAGTATTCAGTCGATCTGGTATCGGCCCTTCAGACGTAAGGCGGAATACGGTCTCCCGGTATGCGATCTTCAGATACGGTCTTACAGTGTTCGTAACTTGGAGTTCATGTGCGACTTTGCCCTCCGTGCAGCGTACTATCTAAACCTCCCGGCATCCGGACCTGTACCACTCCCCCGGAAGACTGAGAGGTGGACTGTTCCCCGAGGCCATTTCGTTCACAAGAAGTCCCAGGAGAATTTTGAGAGAGTCACATATAAGCGGCTAATCCAGATTAAGGATGGTCACCCAGAAACGGTAGAGATCTGGCTAGCCTACTTGAAGAAGCACCAGTTCTATGGAACTGGTATGAAGGCAAACGTCTGGGGCTTCGAGGAATTGGGTAACATTCTCACCACGTGCTATATATTTATCACTTATACTGATTTGGGGTTTTTGTAGGTGTTGGCAAACGGATGAATGTCAACTTGGACAATTTACGAGATGTGGCAACGAAGCCCAAGTGGGCACATAGCGGAGTCGGAAAGACCCTTGAAACGGCTGAGAGGGCTGCGGAAATCTTGAACAGCCCAGAATATAGGGCTCTCGCAGACAAGACTGATATAGATGAAGCCAAGAGAGAGCTCCTTCAAGCTTCTCCGCTAGAGATGATAGAGAGTTTGGAAGGAGCTTCAGAAGCTGAAGTAGATGAGGCTATACAGAAGGTGGAGGAGGAGGCAATGAAGGCTGAAGAATCAAGAGAGGAAGCCGAGATAAATGCGGTAGGTCAGATAGCTGACGAGGCAGCTGAGTTGGAAGAACCGATTGAGTTCGAGGCCCAACCGGCCAATGAGGTCAAGGTCGAGACACAGACAGATCTCTTGGGGCCTTCCTCCACGATAAAAGACGTCCCTGCGACGGCCGCTTCCCCGGCAGCCGAGGTTGCCAAACAGCCCCCAGCAGCTCAAACTCAAGAGGAAATACTCGCAGCCTCCACCCTAGAGGTTATACCATTGGAGGTGAATGAGGCAACTTCAGTCCAGAGCCCATTGGCAGGATCCTCCGAAACCACCGCCCCAGCACGAGAGGAAGAACCTCGACCAGAGACGGCGCCTCAGGACAAAACCACCACTCAGACCACTCCAGAAGTTGCCGAGGCACAGAAGGCCGAAGCTGAGGTAGAAACAGAGGTCAAGAAGGTTGCTGAAGAGACAGCCGTTGATGGGACAACAAGGGAGGACGCGAGCGAACCGAAACCGGAGAAAAAGGACTAGACTAAATATATCGGGGGTTTCTTGTACTATATCGAAGGCTTTGGGTGATTCTGTAAGTAGGTACATTTAAATAGATTCCCTGTCCTTTGGGTTGAGCCTTTGAAGCTGTTCCACACAGGGTGAATCAAACCATGATACTTTGGTGCAGGGAGTGGATGGATGGCATTTTACCGTGGGTCCTCACCATCCGGTTCCTCTTAAACCGGCGAGAAAGCTTATGCGGGATCTAGGGTCTTCGGGAGCTGGGCTCTAATGCAGCGTGACGATAGGCAGCTCTAGATAAATACAGTACTCGCGCGGCCGAGTTGCTCTTGGACACCCACATAGAGTAGTCATCGCCGGACCAATAAGTGGACAATCCGATGGTGGCAAGTGGCGTGATGCAATTTGCTATACCGTAGAAATTATGTGGCTA
>Ga0307509_10001172_pt1 | contig 44816 bp, 39 predicted proteins | sample 10_EM_MG_FD_202245 | JGI IMG/M metagenome (GOLD analysis project Ga0307509, IMG submission 202245) | Populus trichocarpa ectomycorrhiza microbial communities from riparian zone in the Pacific Northwest, United States - 10_EM | ecosystem: Host-associated > Plants > Roots > Unclassified | place... | reverse complement strand
GAGGAAATAATGTCTCATCCTTAATAGCAGCCACAAAACTAAGTTCCAGTGAACACAAATGAAATATCCCACGCTGAAAGGTGGGCTGCCGTCGAGGGCCCCTTGCTCAGGCGCGGGGAGCACTCAGAAAATACCTGTAGGCGGGGGTAGAGCGGGGAGAAATCCAAAGGCAGGTTTGAGGCTGGCAGGAGTTGAGGTGAGGCTATTGTACCTATTGTTTACTCGTACTCACTAATAATAATAATAATAATAATAGGAGGTGAGTGGGGGGGGAGGGGAGTCATTAAAAATCGGAAACTAGAGAGATCCTTGTTCTGGTGGTTAGAGTAAAGAACTAGAAAACTCAAGCTCTTTTGGAGATAATACAAGTAGCAACCAGGAGTGGTCTATGATAGCTAATCGTGCCAAGGTGGTGGCGTCCACCACCTTGGCACGATTACCGGTATGATATCCCAGGAATACCATAGTAACAGCAAAACACAAGACATAAATGTGAATGGAAGTAACCCGGTTTTACACGGGCTCACTAGAATAACGAAAATTACCTCTAAACCTTCGATTCTCACTTGTTCAATTAGGTGTACCCTTAAGACGACTGGTCTGAGGTTTTGACTTTGGTAACATTGTATTTCCCCTTTCTGGGCGGAAGAAGGTGGCCGCCTGATGAGATATTACCGGTATTGTGCATGCATCCACGTGCGATGATGCGCAAAATGGCTCGGCGCCACCCAGATCCGACGGAATGAACCTGCCCAGAATTGTACCTACATTGCGCCCTGTATGCCTGAGCTTCTGTCATCAGTCATGCAACTCCTGATCCGGGCGCCACAATGGGAGCTTGGGGAGAGTAGCACAGCTGGTCAGACGAACGCAGTGTCCACATCGGATGAAACGGCGATCCCGGATTTCTCGAAATTCTGGACTACTCAACGGTAGTCGGTGAGTGCTTTGCATTATCGAAAATAAGAAACGCGGCCCACAGGAGGGGGTGGGTTGGCCCATCATCTGCTCCTTGGTGTCCTCCCAACAATCCCTTTTGGCAGTTAAATTTACTGTGCAAGGCAGTCGCCGGGGCCTGAGTACGGATGACGGTACCGGCACAGTGCTGGAATGCGCAGTACGGTACCGTAAGGTACTTTTATCATACCGGTACTCTAGTATTACCGGTACCGTACTCTTGCCAAATGCGGGGGCGGGGCGACCGTTGACAGGCAACCGAATAGAGGCGAGCTTGCTGCATCCCGCAAAAGGAGAGCTCGACCCATATGTGGATAGCCTTGTCTTGGGGCTCGCGGGCAGACATGCAATCGCAAAGTGCCACCTGCCGGGATTGCGAGTCCGGAACCTTGGTGGCTGCAAAGATTCCGAAATCCGAATCCCAGGGATCGTTGTGGCTTGCTGGTTATTATTTTTTTGCCAAGCTTACAGTACTGTACTCGAGTACTCGAGTATCATTTCCGAGTCTAACATCCAACGCCAGGGGTTGGCTTCGTGCTCGGGAGGCCCCCGTGGTTTATTTGTTTGATGAAATGGCGCAGGCTTCGTGGGATCAGATTTTTTCTTGATATTAGGAATTTGGCTCTAAATTCTGATTAATCTCACAAACTTAAAACTCTCCCCTGTGATGCCGGAAGAGTCTGGTACCCTTACTGTAAATCAGGGTAGAAATCATTTGTGTAAGGTTTCCGCCGCAGTATTCAAATGGCCTACAGCCCGATCCCATGGCATCTATTATAGAGAGAGCTCAAAGCTTTAGGCTGGGCATCTATTGCTCGAAGCACAGTTTCAACACGAACTGTTAGGAAATGCCGAGACCTCGGTGACCTTTCAGGCTTTTATAGGGACCTAGGTGTGATACCGGTATTAGGTCGGAATATAAGGTTTCATGACGTCTACGAGTGTTTTGTGTTCCCAGGTCCGTGGTATGTGTCCCGGAAGTCCCGAAAAGGATGTTATCCAGATATTTCCCTTAATACCATCGGGTTTTATCTGAGCTGCTATCGAGTTTGTGCTTGTTGATTGCGCCGGTGGGCGCTCCGTGCAGGAGCGAGCAAGGTATATATATCAGTAAGGTAGGTATCCCTCGCATTTTTCCTGTTATTAAACAACTTGTGGAAACCATGTCTAGGAATACGGTACGGAGAGTGCAGCTTTATGGCCGGGACTGCCTTGTGAGATCTGGGGGGCTTTTGGGTATAAGTTACTGAATTAACCTTGTGGCCGACCGAGGTTGCCCGCGAGGTCAGGGATGGTGGAGTCCGATAACTGGACTACGAGGCTTTTGATGAGAAAACAGGATCTATGCATCAGGTCAGTTTGCATTCGCACGAGGGGTTGAGGACTGTCTTTTTTGTAACATGTCCTTTAGCTCGATTTAGAAACCCACTTGGTACTTATTCGAATAAGGTTCGTGTAAAATCTTTTGGGGGAATCAAAGTACATGGGAGGCTGGCAGTTGGGATTGCTGGTTTGAGCTCAATAACTACTCGAGTATAGTTTATTGTACCGGTATCATACTCCCGTGTCAATGGGATAGGAGAACTTCTGAACTGGTGTATTGTAACAGGTCCCAAGGGGGTCTGTTTCGGGTAGGCACTGAAGTGCACTGGTATGGTGGGAGGATGTTTGCTTGGGTGGGTAGGTAACTTCTATCACATTATCCTCCATTTAACTGAATACCGCAATTGGGAATGATATACCGGTACATTTTTATCCTTACTCGATGGGGAGGAGTAATTTGGTGTACGAGTAGTACTCGAGTAAGGCGGTGGAAACGATAACCCAGATTTTAAGGGCAAAAACGCTGTATCCCTTGCTCAGGATCGCCAATTGTGTGAGGGATGGAACACATCTCCCGCGGCTGTTTCGTCTATCGTTCGTGGGGAATAATTGGCTTGAGGCACAGGTGACAATCGCAGGAATTCTCATTACCTCGGCAGTTCAAAGCGCCACCGGTATGTCAAAGCCCACCAACTGGTCTTAGTCGTCTCTGCGGTAGCAATACTCGTGCTCACAAATTGAGAGGGGTCACTTCCTGTACGATACCCGAACACAGCCATTGCAATTCGTGAGAGGACTGCCATGCGCACACAGTCGAGACTTGTACTTACATAGGGCACAATAAGAGGAACTTTTCGGAAATCTTTTCCAATAGGAATATTGTGTTAGATGGCGGCATAAGTGTATTTTGTCGTGGAGATAAGGAGGGTGAAATCCAAGACATGATTATCATCATTGTTGGTGCCCAAGTGCAGTACCGCAAGTGTCTCCGCTCCACAAAAACAATAGTCTAAAGGTCATTACCGCAACTTGAAGCTTCGACTCGTATCTCGCACGAATCCCAGGAAAAGTGCATAGAATAGGCGGCCACACACAAACCACAGGCTCCGCAGCCCGTTTCTCTTGACACGAACGAGATCACCATTTTCCCGCCCCGCAATGTCTCACAGGAGGAAGCGACGTTGGCTTCACTGAGCCCCTACTCGAGCACTATGCCCTCCCATATACCGTGCTCCGGTACTCCTGCTACAGCTGCAAGCACAATACCGGTATTGTGTATGGGTGTGTGCGTGTGCGTGCGCGCGTGTGTATAGTACTGTACTTGTACCAAATGCAAAGCTGCATATATGCTGTATCTCTACTGGAGTACCGCATGTACGATTAATGTGTGAGTGGATGTGCGTGTATGTATGGTGGGGCGCTTCTCTCTTTCCTCTTACTGCTTCTCTCTCCCTCTATCATCTCCCCCACTATTCTCTTCTTGCCCAATCCCTATTCTTTCCCCTCCCTCCATTATCCTGTCGTCCGTTCTGTTTGTGGCATCTGTTGCATCCTAGCCTGCTTGTACCGCGAACAGGTAAAAGAGCGTGTGGTACCGGTATCTTACCCTAACTCTTACTCTGCCTCCCGCCTACACCCCTCCTTTCCCTTCTCTCCTCACGCCTGATCCCCGCTGTTTTCCTTCAAGCGTTATTCACTTCCATCTCAGTCCTAATACTTCCAAGTGCCTTCGTTCCACCAGCATTCAGCTCCACTCTTCTGCGAAACAAGCATCACCCCCCACCCACTACAGCAAACTTGAGAACACAATTACCACCATTACTGATACGCTGAACCCTCAATCAACCGTTCGAAATGTAAGCAACAGACATGCTTCATTTATCAAGTTCTTAATGAGCTCGAGTTCATTTTCTTATGGCAAACGCTGACGACGACAAAAATCTAACTATTGCTTTTTTACGACAGGCGTCTCACCGTATCATTCATTTCAACCTCCCAAATCATACAGCTCGATGTCCCATCCGATATGTCAACTGTAGATTTTAAGGCGCTGATTGCCGCAGAGATACCCGCTGTCTCGTCCGTGGCCCAGCATCTCTATCACAACGGTCGACTCCTTGCTGACCCTGCCAAAACTCTTGGGGAATACGGGGTTGCCGAGGGGGATATGATAGTCTTGCATACGCGGGGTAGTAGTAGCAGCGGTTCTCCCGGAGCCGCATCTGGTCAACAGCAGCAACAAGCTGGGGCGATAAGGCGTTCATCAGGAGGCCCTTCTCAAGGTGCGGGTAGGGGTGCTCCATACGGACGGCGGCCTGCCGCAGCAGGCCCACCATCTGCTCCGGGAGGCCCATCAGGCATGGACCCTGAGATGATTCGTTTGCAGGTTCTAGGGGACCCGAGATTGATGACTGATCTCAGGAGCTCACAGCCGGAGCTAGCTGCGGCAGTCAATGACCCGGAGAAGTTCGGAGAGGTCTTCCAACTAATGGAGCGGCAAAGGGCCGAAGCCGAGAAGCAGAAGCAACGGGAAATTGTAAGTCAAACCCTTACTGGGCTGGTGGTGGAGATGAGATTGCTAACGTTTGAACACCGCTCTACAGCGAATGTTGAATGACGATCCATTTAACATAGACGCACAGAGGAAGATCGAAGAATTGATTAGGCAAGAGGCTGTTATGGAGAACCTACAAAATGCACTAGAGCACAATCCTGAAGGTAGCAAACATCTATAATATTATCTCACGTGCTGCCCTACTGACGTAAGAACCTTTTCTCGCGTAGCCTTTGGCCGTGTAACGATGCTGTACATCCCGGTTGAAGTAAACGGAACCAAAGTCAAAGCATTCGTCGATTCCGGAGCACAAGAAACGATCATGTCACCTTCGTGTGCCGAGACTTGCGGCATCATGCGACTGGTCGACTCTCGGTTTGCTGGTATTGCCAGGGGTGTTGGGACAGCCAAAATCTTGGGTCGTGTCCACTGGGCTCAGATCAAGATCGGGAATCTGTTCCTTGTCTGTTCGTTCACGGTTATGGAAGGCAAGGGCGTAGGCTTACTTTTGGGGCTTGACATGCTCAAGAGACATCAAGCTGTTCTTGATTTTAAGAAGGGTTGTCTGGTTATTCAAAATGAAGAGGTTCAATTCCTCGGAGAGAGCGAAATTCCTAAGCACGATGATGACCGTGGATTGGAGGACGAACCGGTTGTCGAAGGCCCAGGTGGATCGAAGGCTGGAGGCAGAACCGGTGTCTCAATCGAGCCGCCGATCACGTCTACATCAGTTGGGTTTGGGCCTCCGTCAGGAGGTAGCGGTGGAGCGGCACCAGAGCAACCGGAATCTCAGCACTCTGCAGAAGCCATAAGCCAATTGGAGGGGTTGGGATTTTCTAGGAGTGCAGCATTGGCAGCTCTCAATGCTACTGGCGGAGATATAGATATGGCAGCTAGTTTGCTCTTCCAATGATCGATCTTGGGTTTCAAACTTGGGGTGGCTTTGGCATTTTTACTTGGTAATGGCTTTCTTCTCAACTTCTGCTTTCCTTTCCGCTTGCTTTCTTGTTTGGGGGAGTGGTGGCGGGTGTTCAATAGAGGATAATCCAGCGACTGTTCGGGGGACCTTAATCGATGGAATGGTGGGAGGTAGATCAGCTATATTTAATGCCTGAAACGGCCGTAAAAAGTCCCCTAGCTATTTTTCAACGGTTTATGAAATGCCTTCTAAATTTCGTTGGTCCCTTATGTCCTGTCCCTTTTCATTCTGATTCTGTGATCTCGTCGCCATTGAAACGAGCTCATGCTTCCCTGCATCAGCCCTCATTTTTTTTCTACATCACTCTATCCTTCACGCTGAGACCGACACAGATGCCGCAGCCACGATCCACGCCATAATTCAATTCCTAACACCAGACAAGTGAAAGCCCAAGGCACCAAAGAGGAGGCGCGTAGTCAGCGCCCCATGTTTTTTTGAGATTGAATTTCTAAAAACATTACACCATCCGTTATTTTATTTATTTTTAGAGAAAAAAAGCAATCAAACTTCGGCAATTTCACGAAGACGACGGATTGTTGATCTGGTGGCTGCCGCGGCAGGTGTACTATATCCCCAAATCCCCAAATAGCCCCCGTTAGCGTTGTTTTCGGGGCAGGGAGGGAGGGGGGGGGAATAAGGGAACGCACGAAACAACCCAAGCGCCACCAGCAACGCTCTTTTTGCAAGACCGGCATTCCCAGATTCCGACAGAGGTGCGCTTCACGGTAGTCTTTCCGCAGAAAGTGCAAGTGTATCTGGCATGTTGGGTGACTTCCATTTTCTTGACTTGTTTGCGGAGGGAGGCGCCGTATCTATCGCAGCATCAACATCTAATTCACAGCTCATTTTCTTATATTCTCGCTACAGCAGCTGTCATAAGTGCTCGAGAAATGGGGGGAAAGTTGCTTATTCACCTGACGCCATATTTACCGGTAACTATAACAATCATTCATTAGCTTTTATTCCTTCAACCCTCCGATAGCCAAGGAAAACCCAGAAACACAGGAAATAACGTACCGCCAACCTTCTTTGTGCGCTTGGTCATCTTGTCTAATTTTTGTTGATAGAGTTGCTCGGGTAGTGAGGATGTTCGTCAGTCGGTCGGTTGTCGTGTTTATGAAGTTGGAATGGTGTCGGAATGCCCGTGTAAACCGTAGGCTGAAGGTTGTTTGTGTATGCTTGTGTGTGTGTTGGATTAGGGCATTGTTTAGCCCTGGTGAGCAGTCATAGATTTGGGGAGATAATCTTATCTTTTGGGATGAGGGCTTGGCTACGGCAGGGGTGGAGATAATGGTATTGTCACTCCAGTCGCGTCAAGCCAGGCAATCAACGTAAACCTTCAAGGCTTGAGGCCATCCGTTCTCATGATACATACCATACAAAGGTAACTCTTCAGATCTATTAACTCTACCCTATTCTATAACTACTCTATATAACTGCCTTCACGAAGAAATCATCGCCGCCATGGCAAACGGGTACCCTTCGCCCCTTCCCGTCTTACTCATAAGAAGCCAAAGCGAAGCACTAACGCAGCCCATAGCTGGAGCGTATTCATCGGCCTCTTCGTTGTTGTCGCGCTCTCCGCCGTGGTGTGGGTGTTTGCTCCCAAGGGCGAGAATCAAACGTATCCTCTTCCTCCTCCCCTTTGCCCCCGGCCTCCCGGCTAACTCAGAAACCTAGCGTCTGGCGGAGCTCATTGATCCTTACGTTCGCTTCTTGCTACATTTTGTGGGGTATGTACCATCCTCCCCTTCCCTCGTTAGGATGGTAAGGATTGATGGCGTACAGCGATTACATTCATGGCACAATTACACCCCTTAATTACGCCTAAGAGATCGAATTTGAGACAGGAAGCACACTCGGACCCGAGGTTTTTTTAGGGGTCGGTGGATGTTGGGTGGATGTACGATAGAGGGATACACATGATTCGCGCAGGGGTCAGGATACGATATATCTGTGTCGTAGTGATGGGGGAACAGGGAGAGGCGAGGTATCGGGAGGGATCGGGATACCGTACCTTTAATGGGAATTTAATTGCCTGAGTTTTTTTTTCCCATTTGCGGAGGTGGACGGTCCATTGCGTAAAGAGCGGGAGTAATTTCCAGAGCAAACAGTGTCGTCGGATAGGCGGCGTTGGCACTGGGAGTTGAGGGGCTGTGAATGGTTCGGCGGCTTCCCGTACCGTATGGTAGGTTGCAACTGTTGGCCATTCTCTGATTGCATTGATCTTGTGCTATATGTCAAGTTGGCATCACATTGTAATAATGGCAGTTGTGTTTCTGCGTGCCCAAGAGATGTACTGCCTAGATTTGTTTTTCTTCTACTTTAGGGTGGTAATTCAAATTATTTGCTGTACTATGTCTGCCAGGCACTTGATCATAGTCATGCAAACACATAGCAAACACTATGCACTCTTTCGAGGAGAGTAAAGATACCCCATATTGTCTCCCTAGCGCACATAACCCCCGCTGCTAAGAGAACCCTGTATATCACTGCCGTTAGTCCACATACAGCACCATATATCTAAACAAAGAGGAGTTCTTAGGATCCCCCATACCAACCCCAAATCATAGAATCTGACCGCGTGGTTGCTCGGGGAAAAATTCGACAGTGAGCAGGATCCCCTTGAAAACATGTAGAATACCTCGTACGCCTAGCGACTCTGCATTACCACTCCAACTAAGGACCCGTTCCCCCATAAGAACTGGGAATTATTTCCACACCTGCTATGCAGTGTATGCCCGCTATTCACTGCCATCCAGGCAATCCAGATCCCCTCTAATTCTGAAGCAAATACTCTTTGGTCACAGACGATAGGCTAAATAGTCTCCAATGTCTCTTAAGTCAGTTGTGCTGTAAGTTAGTTGGCAGCTTCCCCACTGATAAATAGCGATTCACGAAATGATTTGGCAAATCTAGGAGATTTCTGTCAAGTATCTCCCGCCCTTTCCTATATATCCCTGCGACGTGGTATGAGCAATGGGAATTGAGGACCTAATTTTCCGTCATACACCCACACACACACCATTAACCAGGCCATAAGGGCCGAAGTGCGCCCATAGATGAAACCTGGACTGGATGAGCTTGCTTTCATGATCCCGTCACTGGCCACGGGAGCGTAGCTCCCAAACTCGATCAACATCGATCACTCTACTAGTTATACACGCTATCGGTATTATAGTCTAGTCATAGGGCAGTACCGGTATTAACCAAATACTTATCATAGTAGACCACGAGCAATTCGGGCCTTTTCCATTGGGGCATAGAACATACCACCAGCATGAGGATAGGGGAGCACTTAACAACTATAGAAAGTAATTCAATTCTCAAATGGGCTGGATTGGAGTTGAGTCTTCTGATCTCCGCTGGGGACTTAGCCCACCGAATGAAAGGGCAACTTGAATACAGCGATCCTAAATGGCCCCGGGCATCCGGTAGACATCTGGTCCGAGTTTAGTTATAGGTGTGTTGCCGGGAAGGGTGTCTCGTGCAAGGGCTTCACCCCCTTCCCCGAGCCCCCCCGATATGTCCCTTCTACTATATAGTCCCCGTCCGCCACCTGAAGGAAGGAAGGAAGGGAGGAAGGAAGGAAGGAGGGGGGGGAAGCGGTGGTCTCCACAATGTGAGGCACCACCGGGTAGATAATCTTTTCTTTGCTCGATATACCTATAGATACAGTAGTAAATCATTGTCAGGGACTGGGCACGTTACCCCCAAATTGCAACCTTCCCGTTGCAGGCATAGTTCTAGAGGATGCTGCTATTAGTAAACGAATTGCCTATGCCTTGTGATATATGATACAAAGGTATATATATGGCTACCGACGAATAGTGCCCTATACATATGGGAACGTACAAATCTGTAACAGTTATATAGGCACCGTTCTCATCAGCATTTTTACCTGTATTATATGTTTCTGGTGGAGTTGACACTTTCTCTATGAGCAACTTAAGAGGCATCCACGTCCCACCGGTTTGTTCCTGGGAATATATATATGCTGAAGGCCATGGATTGGAGGGTGGGGGGAGGCGGGCCGAAGTCAAGGTGGATAGCCAGCGGGGGGGTTTTTTTTTCTCCCCTGAAACTAAGGTAACTAGCAAAAACGGGTGTTCAGCAAGGTGAGCCGGAAGGTACATAAGTGGACTCACCTCATCTATTCTAGTTTTTTGCTTTGCCACATCAAGATTATTTGCGAGAGGGGCGCGTTGCATTCCTATCATACACGAACTCATTAAGCGAGATTGACCGAATGTATGAATCGAGTGATAATCTGTGAAGATTGTGATTCATTACCATATGTTTATTAGGCAGACCTGGTAGGTGTTTTACGGGGGGATTTCTCTGTAGAGTTGGGTCTTTTCTCTAGCTCTTGAGGTTAGTGGGGATGCTTTGGTAAATTGATTTTTGTTCTAAGTTACATTGTTCACTTCGGTGGACAGTTTGTGGGCTCAGTAGTGCAATTCACGGTTTCGTGCGCCTCACTCTTAACGTTTAAAGTTTTTAAAAAAGCGTAAATTCCTAGCTTAACCCGCAGTATCCAAGACTCAGCTAACCTCCACCCTCATTCACCTCCTAGTAGAGCTTACAGTGACAACAGAAATCTCGATCTTCCCCTCTAAAGCTAGGACTAGGGCCAGCGAAGTGGCCAAACAGGTCTAGCAAAGCTCCCACTCATCCCCGAGATCAGGCAGACTAGTAGCAAACTGGGTCCCAGAGGCAAACCCGCTCTCACTAGCCCAGGTCACGCCAACACTATCGAACAGGTCGGAAAAAGTCCAAATTTGCCTCGTTGATCCGGCAGTCAACTTCTGGCCATCCCCGCTCTTGGTCACGTACAACCCAATGGGAGTGCCGAGAGTGCCAACAGGCTCGATAGTAACCTTATCACTCCTGATGAGCACCCTCTCTTCGTCGTATTCCTCATCCTTGATCCGGAACTTGGTCCTGTGGGAGGTGGAAATAACGATCAGGTAGTCCTGATAATACCAGTACAGCTGGGGCTGGCGGCGGTTGCGGATATAAAAGGTTTTGCCGGAGACCCAGTCGGGCCCAATAACGGGATTGGCAAGGACAGGCCAGTTGCGACCTGAGTCGGCGTCGCCGAGGATGACGGACATGAACTTGTAGTTGAATTCTGGGAGGGGGTTTTCGCGCTGGACGCGGATAATGGTCCACCAGGGGTCCCCTTCGGTCGTGTCGTAGCACCAGAATTGGGGGGTCACGCGCACGAGCTTTGTGAAGCGGTTGGCGCCGGCGGTCGTCTTGAGGGCTTGAAGCCCGCGGAAGAGCTCGTCAGCAGCCCAGCGGGACCGGAAGGTCAAGAGGTGGCGACCGTAGTCGGCGCGGAGGGTGTCCGTCTCGCGGGCGTATTTCATGTAGACATAATAGATTCCTGACATTTTTGTCTTTGCTTGCTGGAGGTATGGATAAGTGCGTTCGTTGTGATGTGGTAGAATATCGGGATTGAGCTTGAGGTTGCTGCTGGAGAGGGCTCTGATGCGTCGGGAGGAGTTAGTTTATATAGGCATCTTTTTTAGGTCAATAGCCGCTCTCTGGGCAATTGAATTGCTGGCTAAGGCCCCTAATTGCAATTACTCAATGGCATCGTTCCTCTAACTCCTCTAACTCACCTGCATGTCGGAAGTGGTGCGTGGGGAATCAAGCCGGGAGGGGTCTTATGCGCGAACATGCTGCGTGCATGTCTCATAGCATATTGACGTTTTTTTAAACACCCATTCCTATATACCCTCCGGGACGAAGCCCCTGTTAGAACGGCACCTGAGCGTTCAGAACCAATGCAGATCATGCATCCCGATAAAAGGAAGCTGGTTCTTCCCCTGCCGTCTCCGGGATTGGAGAGATATCTGCGTAGGTTGAAGGTCAGTGTACCAAACTAAGCTGAAGATTCCAATATTCGCCAGGCATCCGGGCCAAGCACTGCGATGCAAAGAGCGAGGATGATATCTGCAGGGAACTGGAATCAAAAGTGGAGGTAGAGTGTTTTCCTGGTTGCCTGCATGATCGTAGAGCTTACCCTTTTGGGGGGTTATAAGGCCTTGTCGTACAGTGAAGTGCTACTATTAGGTCGCCAGAACGTAGGACAAAAACTCGGGAATCTGCTACTGCAGGTTGGTCAAACACGGGGCGTGCTTCCGATATGGATAGACTTTCTCGCCCTGAGTAGTAAGTTAGTCGCCAAGACAAAAATGTTAATAATTAGTGATTTTGTAAGAGAAATATGGGGTGGATGAAATTCCGGGGCGCTCACCGACCTCCTCGTGTTATAGTACCACCGCGGTTATTATACGGCTGCTCTCCCACTCCGTGCTCTGGGCACATTTTTAAGCCAACTTTCTACTAGTTCCTACACATTCTAATACAATATTCATAACTTTGGATACAGGTACGAAACCGCAGTTCTGGATTGAGCTACTAGCGCTGGTATTCGCTCCTGGGATCTCCGCCCCTCTGTCGGTTAGCATACCTAGAAGCAAACCTAACAGCAAGCTGCGTGCCGACCCCGAGTGATATACAATGACGCAAATAACAGCTAGAAGTAATTGTAGAGTTACGGGCTTACGGGAATTCCAGAGGGCAATGGGGTGACACCATTTGCTCCGAAAACTGGGTGCTGTAGGGGTCTTGAGGCGCCCGGCCAAAGGGAAAACTTGGTATATCTCGAGAGTATCACAAACTCTTCGTTTTTGTGCCTGTCTGATCCCCTTTCTCTCCTCCGTGGATGGGGGGGGATAAGAAAAGCATGGTCAACACCACCTCCCCACATCCACATCCCCGCTAGGGGGGGGCTACGCTAGACGGCATTTCTATGTCTGAAATTCAGCGAATCGGTATTTAGCTGGGAAAAAGTGGGATAGTCCTTCAACTATGACGGCATGATAATACACCATTGGCATTAAGTGAGACAGGCTTTGTACATAAAGCCGGCTCATGGGCCAACGAGCCGGTGGCGTTGGGCAGGACAGTACACAAGAGGATCTGATAGTCCTACTGAACCAAGAACCGTCGCAACAGGAACACCAGGGAAAAGCCCAGGCCGGAATGAGAGAACAAACCTTCTCTTCGGCTTTGGGTCCGTACCGGGCAGTGCTTCCTCTGAAGAAGCATCAGCTGTCAGAGGAGCCCCTCGGTCTACTCAATACTAGCTGGTGCTCAGCATATTATATTCCAATGGAACATCTCACGCCACACGGGTGCTTAATTGGCTGGACTGCAACTTGAGCATGCCCTACGGCCAGTATGACCTCCCGTGCGATCCTCTTGTATAAGACTTTAGACCATCAGGGGAATTGCATGCCTTTACCCGTATGCGGCAGGGGCTATCGTTTGGCTTGGAAACCCCAATGTAGCTAAACGCTAGGGCACTGCTTCAATGGTCACTTTTTGCTACTCACTCGGGCCAGTTCCTCTCCCGCCTCCTCAACTCCTACCCCCTCTCCTTCGCCCTCTCCTCCCACCTCCCCTTTTGCATCTCCCGTACTCCCACTTTCTGCACTCTCACTCCTTGCAACCCCGCTCCCCCGTATATTGCCTCCACGCCTACTCTCATCCCGCCTGTTTGCCAGGTACTAAATTAGTGCTCATTCGTAATAGATATAGGAATTGAAGGTCCGTCTTTACAAGCCCTATGCAATGCCCCTCACTCCCAGTTGGGCCATGTTTCTCCTCCCATATAACACTCTCTGTGGATCTTGTCGATTGCGCTCTTCCACTGAGTTGGTGGAGGGTGCAGTTCTACGTGTTTGCCCGGCAGCTTATGAACGGCAGCTAAAGATAGCCCGCATTCGAAAGCAAGCCATAAGCGGGGAGAGTGAGCAAAAGTAATCAAACTTTGAAATTTTGGTGTCGAGTTGCGAGCTTCCTTAGAGCACAGCGAAGCTAGAAGGAGGCACTGACCTCAAGAGCCAGTGCCAGATGTTGTGGTAGTGATGGCCAATGGTTTTGTATATTAAAGAAACCAAACGACATGGGCCAAGCGGGCAAGCCACGATCAGCTAACATGCGCAAGTAAGGGCTAAAGCATTTCAAAATGTAGAAGGGCGAGTGAGTGTAAATAGGAGGTAACTGTCTGAAATTGAATTAGCACAATGGTAGAGGTTAGACTGCAAGCATGGGCCTGGTTGAGCCAGGGCTATTGTGCTAGCATTCGTTTATAGACACTTGGTACTTGGTTTGAGGCAGAATTCTCCAGATTACAGAACCGGGGGGGGGGCTTTAAAGGGTCAATCTCCGCTCGCGAAGGGAATTTAGCCCTCTGTATTCGAGTTGTAGTTGTGGCGGTCAAGGGTGTGTGGTTGTGAGAAGTGATGCCACAACCGCCCCACTATGCTGTATGCCAGCTCCCGTAACCTGCCTGAAAATGGGTCTGCCTGTGAAACACAGAATTGGTGAACAGCCTCGTAGTGACCAATTGAACCTCAACGCTTGACCTTATGCCCTAGCAGGTAGTATGATTTGTGTATTCCAAAACCCGAAAGAGATTTTGGGCGATTATTAATCCATGTGAAATTTCACAAGCCCAATGAATGGGCTCAAAAAGAAAAGAAGCAGCCTCCATTAGATTGCAAACAATGTTAAGAAGAACGGTATAGTTTTTGTTCGAATTAAAGGCTTTTCTCTCTCTTTTGTTAAATCTGTGGATTGGTTTAGGTATATCATAATGCTAACCCAAAGATCCCCGAGTATAGCAGGATCGTTACCACAATGCCTAGTTTAGAATACAGCGCACAGCCTGCTGCAAGAAACCTCATTTGTCCTATCTACTAGTACCGGTATGTCGTGCGCGAGTATTAAACGAGTATCATATCGCTCTCATGTGGGCTCTAGCTCGAGAAACCCTTAGGCCATAATTAGAGAAAGCACCCTCCGGAACTGTATGATAGAAAGATCGAAAACGATAGTGTACAAATAACTGCTTGTAAAAACATGAGAGAGTATATCATCTCCTATCTTAGCATACCAGACACACGCGCTGCGCATATCGCCCCGCCCCAGACCTTCCATCCCTCCGGCAGTGTAAATGCCGGCACTATTGTATAGTATTGGTATGGGCACACCAGCACCTTCAGGCCCATGCCGTTACCCGGACTCCGGATATTTAGGGTTAGCTAGTATTCGGCAATCCACGATTTAGAAGTGGCGTTGAATCGATACGATACGATAACCGAATCAACCCATTAAGCCAATTACCGGTAGTCAAACCGGTAGATCAATGGTATTTTCCGGTAGTTGTGATGAATTCTGGTGATTGATCGCGGGAGGCGGGTGTGTTCCCGTACGCGGGCGGCCAAGCAGATCATAGTAAGCTAATGTGGTCATCTGTATGAAAGTTATTAACCAAAGCACGGACAGAAAACACGGGGGCACTACAACCCGAGAGTGCTTTAGACCGGCCCCTCCGGTGGTGTGCTCAGCTCGGAATTGAAAAGAGAGCTCAGTTCTCACACCACCTGTATTGGGACACGGAGATTGGAGACTAAGAAGGTAAAGTATAAAAATGAAGGAATGCTAACGAGGTAAGATAGGAGAGACTCCGACGCTGGTGTTTGGAAATTGTGGTTGGGGCGGAGAAGTGGGGGAAGCAAAGTTAAGGGAGTTGCATGAGGCTACAGGGGCGAGTGAGTTCAACCGTGACGGGAATGCTAACTTTATTGTTATTCTTTCGAGCGCGGCACACCTACAGCTCTGGTTGGTTATCTGAATCATCTGATATCACCCGCCCGCGGCCAGGGTTCTGACAGAAAGCTCACATAGCATCTAATTCCAAAGTGAACCTAAATGCCACTAGAAAGCTAACCATAAACCAAAACTACTACCCGGAGCATTCGTCTGTTCTGGATTTGTCGCCCTTGTCGTGAAACTGCCGAATTTCCCAATACCGTATTTAATAACCTCCCCTCGACAACCCCCGCATCCAAGCGGCCCCCGGGAAGTGCCCGAAGCAACACTCACTCTCGCGGAACAGCCGGACCACTCGCGTTTCTGCTATAGTACTCAAGTACTGTCGGTAGAGCCGGGTTGCCGCTAACCTGCCAAGAAGTGTTTATCAAAATGTGGGGAAAATTGATCACCGCCAACAGAAAACGCAAATATACCTGTAGGTCTATAATCTGTTGGCCATTCAAAACCATGCTTTCCACTATTACGAGCTATTTATCTTCCCGTACGCATGGACAAACAACCACTCACAGTTTCCATGATGCCCGCATGGTTCCCTAGGATCTCCAGTTATCTCCGGGAGTCATGGTCCCTAGCAGGATGCCCTGCCGCCGGTCGAAGGGTTGTTTTGGTAATTAAAAATGGACGCACATTGAAAGTACACAGTACGAGTAATTGGTTTAAGGGCTATATCCCTCCCCTTTATGGTGCATTGCGTCTAAAAGTGTGCACCTGGACCGTTGCAACACGAAGCACATAGAATCCCTCCCGTCCTAAGTTACGAAGACGCTGGAGAGAAGACCGGAGACTAGAATAAGAAAAAGTTAAAAGTTAAAAATCGAAAGAGGACCTCGGAGAAGGCCGGCCAAATCTTTTTGAACGCCGGTAGATGCTACACTATACGAGGAGCTGTAATTATCGATCTTGATTGGCATACTGTAGCTAGTACGCAAGTTTATTCCTCACAGGTCTACCATCGTCTGGGTGGCAGAGGTGGCTCAACAAACCAGATGGTAACCATGGGGGGGGGAATAGGATCAGATCCGAATTTTCGGGATCCCCCGACTTGGGGATTTTTATTGGTTCCTTTATTGTTACTGTTATATAATACTTCCTTAAAGCCGAATAATCAGGAAGAAGAAAAATAATAATTTAAAGTTAAATCTGAACGCTGTCCAGATCTTATGATGCGGGAATAGCTGGATCGTCTGCAGGGTGGGTATTACACTCCAACAAACCACTTATTGCCTCAAACCTATCTTCTTAACAAAGTCAGGTAAGGAAGGTAGACCACAAATGCTCTCGGGCTTCCATGATGTGCTAGACCCGGCGGGACGCCTGCTCCTGGGCGGATTGACACCTCACTACTCAAAACACTAGAATAGACCTCTCGCATCGTCAGGTTCCTGGCAGGGAGAAGCGGTATGTGGACTCCCTTCTGGCTATAACCCTCTGGGGTCTCTCCATCCGGTATTGCTTAATCCGTCCCCTGTTGCATAATCCGGAACACTCCATACCGGTAGCGGTGTGAAGCAGAAATCAAGACTCTACAAATTAGTATCACATCCGGTAATCTCATATCACAAGAAATCACTCGCTGTATTTGTTGATGTATATGTTCCGCGGACGAGAGAAAAGAAACTTGATTTTCTAAGGAAGCCCGGAGAGCGGGCTATTTATGCTGCGAAACAAGAATAAATATCCACGGTAGAAAAGAACCTCAAGAAAACAAAAGAAGACGAAAGAAAAATCTAATGCGCATAGAGTTGCATCTATGATTGACGAATTGAGCTTAAACTCTGACGGCATTAAAGTGAAACTAGTATGAACTAGGAAGTACTGTCGTACTCAAGAAGATAGAGAGTACATATCCGAAAGTATAATTTCAACAGTGCGCAGCTTAGAAATCGAGGAAGTAGAGGGAAGAAAACTACCTCTGTACGGCGGATAAAACTAAGTCCAACAGTATTGACCATCGCCATACCTGTCTATGCCAACGTCCTGGGTAGAAAACTGCTCAATCTTGCAGTAAACCACTACCAGCAGCCAAAAATCGTATGTGGGAGTCTTGGGCAGATGCACAACGAGGGGTCTAGCTATAAAAGGGGAAGGGTTAGTGATAGCCTACAAATACACTCACGGAGACACGGAGAGCTCAGCCCTCGGGCCCAGAGAGAAGTAAGTGATTACTCGGCATGAATGACGTTGACGCAAGATGCCGGTTGTCGGTATCGTGGTTTACATGCTGCCGCAATTTACCGACCCGTGATGTGCCCCACCAGTTTAGAGCCTGTTCGGATACGTACAACGGTTCCGTTGGCCCATACAAATGGCCGTTTCCCCTCCGTTCCAAAATTCTGAAACAACCGTTTCTTCAGGCAAAATAGTCACAAAAGGGAACTGTTGCCCCCTCCGCTTTTGTTAGATAGGCTCTTACAGCGCGGTAATGTATGGACTGCATTGTCCGAGAGCTAGTAAAATGAATGAGTTAACTTAAGGCTCGGTATCCCTCAGGGGAGGGTGAATGAAACTGGTATACAAGGGTCAGAGTGACCAGAGGAAGAGCAAATAGCCGCTAATTCTGTGCCGGCAAGAAAATCTCAGATCAATGATATAGCTCCAACACCATATGCCCTCAACCCCCACACTGTGGCCGCGCCCCATAGCTCCCCGGAACCCCGAACCTCACGCACAGCCATAGAGCCCTGTCTCCATCCGAACTTAATATATAATACAGAATACGCTGAAAGTCTAGCAATGCTACGTCACGAAACTCTAATAACTATAAAAGGGAGATATGATTAAAGAAAGAGAAAAAAAAAGCCCAGTATCATAGCAAGAGCTGGAGGCATGGAATTTATGAGATCACCTATCTACCCAACCTACTTTGTGCGATGTATGAACGGGTGTTTGAGCGCTTCGACTGGAGTGCAACGTCGCTCGGGATTAAGATTTAGGCACCGGTCCAACAAATCGATAAACCCATTTAGTTCCTTCGACTCCACATCCGTCATTCCCGGGGACGCTGCGGCTAGGAGCCTTGTTTTCAGTTCCCTGACAGGCTTGTTGAAGGTAAGTGTCTTAGTGATGTCCTACGCGAGCAGAAATTTTAGTAGAGCTTTGGAGAATACATTAAATGAGTTGCCGTTACCTTTCCGGTGATCTTATCATTCTCCACACTCCTGAAGTTAAGCATATCGTCAAAGTGTAAACCTGTGAATTTTCCCTTACGAAGCACCTTTTGTGGGAATTTTCCACGGCACTCCATGATCGAACGCAGCATCTGGTTGTTGGTGCGGCCAGTGAATAAAATCTTCCCAGTGAATAGTTCGTAGAGAGTGCATCCAATGGACCACATGTCGATAGCAAAGTCATAGGGAATACCTAGAACTATAGGAGGTCTCAGCGTCCAGGAAAGTGTAATGGGGGAATAACGATTACTTACTAATTTCAGGTGCTCTATAAAACCTACTTACGAGATAAGGAGTAATCTCGTTTTCCGAAGCATCGGATGCAGATCCAAGATCGCAAATCTTGAGCATATTGCAGCTTTCGTTTGCCTAGCGTCAACAAAGTTAGCATGACAATAGCGTGGACAGCCCATATTGAACCCTACCAAAACATTGTCTGGTTTCAGATCAGCATGGAGTATATTGCACTTCCGCAAGAGCGATAGCCCGAGAAACATTTGTTGAGCATATGAACGAACTGCCATTAGACTGATACCCTCACTTCGCCCATATCTTTTGAGTACTTCACGCAGATTAATGCTAAACCCAGTTAGTAAAGAAGCGAGAACTCAACGTGCAACGGACATACCTTAAGTTTTCAAAGACGATACAGAGATGGCCCTTGTGCTCAAAGCATCTCTCTAGCCGGACCAAATGCTTTTTATCATCCGGATCTGCTTCGATCAATTTCCTTAATATATCAATTTCCTTCAACCCAGCTTTTTTCCTACAACGCTGTTAGTACCGCAAAACAGGAGAATAAAAAAACAAGGAGAATAAGGGTATAAAGAACATACATCGTCTCATTGTTTCTAATGATCTTGATAGCCACCAGCTTCTGAGTTGTCAAATCCAGGGCTCGTACTACACCTGAGAACATTCCTCTACCAAGATTTGTTTGCACCCGGTAGCGGCCGTCAAGAAGCTCAGCAGGTATAACCCGGTAATACCCATCGGGATCGTCCCAGTTATCTAATAGACTAGCATCCAGTTGCTTCGCATCGGAAACAATGGGATGAGTCTTGTTAGTCTGGCTTTCCGCCTTCTTTGCTTTTGGTATCGGCCCCGCAAACATATCGTCGTCGTCACCTTCGGCAAACATGTCAAAATCATCATCATCCTCCTTTTTTGTAGATTCCTGCTGCGATTCTTGCTTTGGTAAACTTGCCGGTGTCTGTTCATCTCGCACAATGGCTTTGGTCACATCGCATGCACCAGAGGGTGCCTCATGATCGTGAATATGCTGCTCGTACCGTTTGTTATCCTCCCGCATATCAACAGTCGGGTCGTAATCTGCCGCCGAAGGGCCCTCATCCTCAGGAGTTGCCACTGCCATAAAACCTGCATTGGTTATAGTTGCACCATTCTTGGATATGTTGAAAGCACCGGTTGGGGAGTCTTCACGCGAAGAATCAGGAAGCGCAGGGGATGCTACAGCTACAAAAGGTAAGCAATCAGAAGAGCCAAGAGATAAAGTATCAAAACTAACCTGGAGTAGTCTCCCCCTCTGATATACCTGGTGAACCCGGGTTTGACCCAGCAATTGCTAACGCCGATACAAGAAGTGGTGTAGCTTGTCCCCTATACTTAGCCTTGATTGCCTCCCTCTTCTTACGCCGCTCTTCAATCAGTTTAGCCTCATCAACCGGCTCCTCAATCTCCATTTCTTCAGGCGGTGGTTTAAGCGGAGCCTTCCCAGCGGGCGAGTGTCTATCATCCCCCGAAATTTCAGCTTTGGGAGCAAACTCAATGATCTTGCAGGTTTGAGCGGACCTTCCGCTATTCCCATTCTGGGGAGTACGATAACTAAATGACTGTTTATCCCCATTCCCCTGATTTGACTGTTTGTTGCGGTATTCAGCATCTCGTTTTGACAATTCAGACGGAACTGGGATATCTCCTTGTTCGCTCCCCGATTGCTCCTGGGAGTGTCTGCGGCTGTCGTTTCTACCTCTGTCCCGCTCCCTCCCCCCGTCAATGAACCTGTTACCACCATCACGTCTGCTATCGTCAAAATATCCACGTCTGCCACCCCTCCCATCACCTCTGGGTCCTCGTGGGGGTGAGCGACTGCGAGTACGAGATCGCTTAGCATCACGGTAGTATCTGTCATCATAGTCGAAAGGTCTGGGAGGGTCCCTAGGCTCGGAGCGGTCGATATCGGCATATGAAACCTTAGGGCGCCTCCCTATATTAACGTCACCGTTCGCTTCATAGTGGACCCTATGCTGTCGGAGATCGGGGCCCCGTTCGTGGCTTCGTCGTCTTTTCTCACCACGCATGTTTTCCCCGTTTCCAAGTCGACGGCTATAGTCTCTAGGGTCGAAGTGATCATGGCGAAAGGGAGGATAGGTGTCACCGTTACCGCCGCGGTAATTGTTGATGCCGGGAGATCTCGAGCCTCTGTTTCTACTTGAAAGACGGTCAACCCTGGGGCCAGTAACGGAAGGCAGCGATGGAGGTGCCTTCTCTACTTCTGTTTCGAAAATTTCACCCTCCTCGTCAAATGACTCGCTTGGTGAATTCATGGTGCACAAACGTCTGTTATCTTCTAAGGATCTCTGTAGACACGGATTCCTTTCGTTGAAGAAAGTATTAGCCTCGCGTTTCTCTGGAAAGTGAGGCTTTTGTTTGGTAGAAGCCCAACCGCGATTCAGTTCCCGTAGTTCAGCTTTAGCTAATCTGTCTGGTTGATCGAGAGTAAAAGTAATGCGCGGAAAGTGGAAAGTGGATGGTAGAACGCAAGAGACGCTCTCTATATGAACAAAGGGAAGCAAAACTGATAAGCAAGAAAGGGATGGGAGCTCAAAGGTTGTGCGAGTAAGACACAAGGGGAAGAAAATGAAGCAAAGAGGCGAAAAGGTGAGGACGATGGCGGTGGGGATAAGCGTCGTAAAGATCGCCTGGGGTTAGGGCTGCCCAACTTGATTGTTTGCTTCGTGACGAACCCTAAGCTACGCGCGTAAAGTCTGTCACTGACAGAAAACCCTCCGAAGTCCCCCGGAGAAGCCCCAATCTCAATTATCAGAATTTTGTCCGAAATACTGTTCATACAAGTATGATACGCTGCGAACCCGGTATCATAAAATATCATTATTAATGCTAAATAATCTGGCTACCGAAATATCCCTGGCACTCTCGTACAATACTGGTATCGTATGTTAACAAGCACGGAATGTTTTTATTTTTTGTAAGTTCAGGTTTATGCTCTTGGATTATGCACCCCGGGAGCGTGCATCACCTGACATTCTTATTTTCATTCTCCCCATGTTATCTTATCGGATCCTTCAATCGCCATCTTGGCGAAACAGCTCCAACCCAACTTCGTCAATTGTCACCACAAAAGTTCCCAGTATCATATCACACCTCATCACCCACAGCTTACCACGAATCCCCTACCCCGGATGAGGATGTCTTCCCTTCCGCCTACGTCACCTGTGAAAGGCCACACTAGAACTTCATCAACAGACGAGCGACGAGGTTAGTCCCCGTCTTCCTCCCCAACCACAGCTCCTAATCCCCATAGTTTCCGTACCCCGTCGACGAACAAAAGGTCCCCTAGACCTCGGAGAGTAAGCTACCTATCCATCCCTCACTAAACAAGAAGCCAAACAAAGCTTCCCCTGCTCTTTACCTCTTGGCAATAGGGCTAATAAACACCATCTGAGCCCCCCATTCAAGGACCACCCACCCCCCACTCCCCCCGCAGCAGCCGCGATATCCCCGCCCACCTCACCTATCTCCCCTAAACAACAGATGTCCTCCGGCCTCTTTGACATGCATCCTCCCACCATATCCCGAGACTTCAGCTACCTCCTCCATCCCCAGAACTTCCACCCGCTCCCCCAGCACACCATCCCCGCCGCCTTCCGCACATCAGTTCACCAGCCCACAGCATCTACTTCACTCCACACACTCCTGTCAACGGGGCACTTCCGTGCAGCAGCCATAACTGCCGCTAACCAGCTCACGAATTCCACCTCTCCAACTCCACTTACCGCAGAGGAGATATTCAAGCTCTGGTATATCCGACTGAGCAGTCTCATGCTCATCGGGAGCACCTCCACCGCAGCACAGGAAATAAAAGTATTCTCGGATCTAGGTTCCAACTTCTACCGAGATTCTTGGGGTGGGCACTTGGTCCCCTGGGGGCTCCGCGTTCTAGCGGTCCGCTTACAGGCCATCGGTGTAAGCGACTGGCGGCGCAGCATAGCGCTCTATTACGAGCTGGCCCGCGAGGCCCGCAGTGAGATACTGAAGCGCGAAGCGAAACCTGGCTCCCCAGAATACGAAGCCCAAGAGATCACCCTCTGGAGAGGTCGTCTCCGCGACTTGGGAATTCGCGTCGCCAGCGCGCTGGTGGAAATGGGTGACTTGGCGGCCGCCTCTCGACACCTAGAAGGACTCCGAGTGAGTGCTGATGATCACGAACTCAAGGCGGTACTATGTCTGTTGTATGTGCGCATCGGGAACCTGGCGGCTGCAAAGCAGGCCCTTCCGGCTGTGGACGGGGAGGATATGCACGAGAAGATTCTCTGCGCCTTGATACTCATGGGCGAGGCGAAGTGGGTGGAAGCTGCCGCCGCGTGGAAGGAGATCTCCGATACGAAAACAATCGGGGAGGGTAAAGATATGGCGAGTAACAATTTGGCGGTTTGTTTGCTGTATATGGGGGATCTGAAAGAGGTGATTATTCCCCCTTCTTGACATTTCCCGATCCCATGCTGATGGGATACTCGCAGGCCCGGGGTGTCCTCGAGTCTCTAATCGACGGCGGAACCTCTTTCACTGGCCTGACCTTCAACCTCTCAACAATCTATGAACTCTGCAGCGACAATTCAAAAATGCTCAAGGCAAGTCTAGCGGAGAGGGTGGCAGCCCAAGGAAAAGAGATGACGGGTGCCAGTTTTAAAATGTAAATAGGAACAATTGATCACAATCGTACATGTCGCTATTGTCGCATTGCCGGACACAGTAGCCGTTTACTTTAGTTATTACATACAAAAATAGTGAACAGGCTGCATTTTCAGAAGCTAGGCTTCTTGCTTTCGCATAAGTTACATGATATCCTCGGTAGAAAAGTCATTCAAGACATGTTGTATATGAAGTCATGAGCATGAGACAAGGGAAGGACATAAAGAAATCGAGATATGGTGGTATTTGGATTGGGAAAGTAGGAAGGGGAAAGTTGGGGGAGGGAAGTGTAGGAGATGTAGTCGAAGAATCACGCCGCTAAATATCCAAACGCTAAAGTGGAGGAAAGAAGAGAGACCAAACGAGCGTTCTTTTGATAGTATGAGGGAAAAAATGGAAGAAGAAAAAAATAAATTATACGTACTTTTGGCTAGTTTCAAACTCACTCGGAAAAAAAAGAACACTGGGAATGAAAACACATTCCATAAAAAGCAACAAACCCCAGAACCGACGAATCAAACTAGCAGTTTTGAAGATAGTTGCTAGGGACTAGGCCAGGTCTTCCCTGAACGCCTACTATCTCTGCCTCCCACCACCCATCATCCTGCTGTCTCAAAACTGCGAGGATATCTCCCTTGGCAAAGCTAAGTTCTTCCGGAATAGCTGCCTGGTAAACATACATGGCTCTCGCTGTTTTCCGAAATGAGGTCAACCCTTAGCTGTTGTGAAACTATAATAATTCACGGGCCATTGCGCAACTTACCATAATGTAGGATTGGTCTGCCGTCGCGGCTGTATTGTCGACTGGTATCGACAACACTCTTACTCCTAGGACGGGCGACTTGTCCCCCTCCTCCTTGATAGGTTGCAACCACACCCACCTGGCTGCCATTATCGCCATTGTAATAGCTGTGCCTGGAGCTTTGGCCATCGTAGCTACCTCGAACACTACCTGCCTGGCTTCTTCCTCTAGATCCATAGCTGTCATGCCTACTATGGTGACTGGGTGCAGGGGAATGTGATCTATAATTGCTCAAAGCAACCTCTTGCCCAGATGGCAGTGGAGAAGGGGAACGCTGGGAATAAGCTGTGTACTGGCCCCGGTTTGTATTTGAGGTGCCGGGACGGGATTGTGTGTAAGGGTTAGGGGATGCCGAACGATTATATGTAATTGGCTGAGGGGAGCTACTGCGATACCTGTCATCACCATAAAGTTGTGGACGGGGGCTGACACTTCTGTTAGGAATTGGACTGGCTGCTCTGCGATCTTGCTGACTGTCAGATACTTCGCGAGAGCTTTGCCTAGATTGTGTGCGTAGATTTTCCATTGTCCTGGCTCTCTGCCGTCCAGACCCGGTTCTACTTGGTGCTTCCTCCATAGCCGCAGGCATCTGTGGGCCATCAAGCATATGGCCTCGTTGGTTAACGTATCTTTGGGTGGTTTCCTGCATCTGTTGTGATGTGAAGGCAGGCGGCGGGAGACCTAAAGCGCTAGTCTTGGGAGCGTAGTTTGGTGGTGGGGTCCCTCGCTGTGCTGCGTTTATAGCCGAGTTCACTCCAGGAGCTGGTGTCGCCGCAGGGGCAGGTGTTGCTAGTCCAAAGAAGCGATCTGCAGTGTTCCTGGGTGGAGCGGACCCTTTTGTCACGCCCTTGAGTTCTGCTAGAGCCTGAGCTATAGGATCCAAAGCTAACTCATCTTCCCCGGGGGCTTTTGCAGACTGTCCCCCTTTGTTATTCTCTGGCGCAGCTACGTCAAATACATTCCCACCGACATTAAGCGCAAGACTAGCCCTAGGGTCGATTGGTTCAGGGCTGTCGTGTTGTTCGTCGCTAGGCCTTTGCTGTGGCTGGCGCTGCCGTCTATTTGCAGAGCTACTCTCGTATCCTTGCTGGTGTCTGGAACTCGTTGAAGGCGAGTTGCTCTGTGGGGCTGGAGACCAAGTGCTGCGAGTTCTCAACGATGGTGGGAGCCTAACAGGTGATTCTGGCTGTTGCTGAGCCTCCATACGACGTTGTTCTTGGAGCGCCATCTGCTGTTGCTGCTGTTGCTGCAGCTGGAGTTGGTGCCGCTGCCCTTTCTCGCTCTTGCTCTTCCTTCTAAATGGCCCACCATTGCTGAAAAAACCACTCTTCCGTTTCCCAACAAGTTTCTCTTCTTCTCTATGTATTGGCTGCTGTTTCACTGGAGATCGTTGACCTCCCGCTCCGGCAGTTGGTGGGGCCTCACTCCCACTGGAAACAGAGGTTGGATTGGAGCAATCGCTTCCAGAGGCATGGCTACTGGGAGGGCGCGCAATAGGACTGCCACCCGAGCCACTATCAGAAATCATATTTCCAGGACGACAATACATGGTCATCCCATCAAGAGGATATTCATTATGAGGTGCGTTCTGAGCGGCTTGCCTTTCTCTCTCATATCGTTGCGATCTTGATGGTGTTGAAGTGTTACCAGATTGCTGGTACTGGCTATCACGGCGAGGCCTTGAGCCAGGGGTAATATTGCCTGCAATTTCTCGGTTGGCGGGGGGAGTCTGCGGCCCTTTGTTTCTCAAGTGATCACGGCCAGAGCGGCGATCGTGTTCACGATGTCCGTGATCACGACCCGCTTGATCCTGCGACTTGTACTCGATCCCTTCTGGCTCACGACGTGCACGATCACGGGATCTAGTGCTCGGAACCTGCTCCGGTTCCGGTTCGGCTTGAGACGAGGAGCTTGTAGAGGGATTTGGTGAAGCAGATCTAAATGTTGGGTTTCCGGTGCGAGGGAACTGAGCCACGCTATAATTTTCTTCCTGGGTTTCGGAGGCTCCGTCATCCGATAGGTCCCCTCGACAGAAATTGATATATTTGGGTGCATCTAAGAAAAGGTCAATAAGGCAACAGCGTAGGCCGGAAGTAGCAGTGGCTACCTGGGATGTCTTGGCCTGTCCCACGATCCAGTATAAATGATGTAATATCCTTTTCCACTTCACAGTCTTCTAAGGACACTCGGACCTTCTCACAAGACTTTTCGGAGGTTAGATCTGCACAAGACAAAAGGCATATATAGAACTCACCTGGTCATCACTCACACAAACGGTGGAGGCAATGTTGGCAAAGGTCCATAGACTAGCCTTTAAGAAGTCGATCCTTTCTTCCTCCAAGTCTTGAAATTTCTGTGAAAGGTGTCAGCAAGATCATTACCAACAGTGAAGTCAACTGAACGTACGTCGCAAGCTTGTTTCCATTCCTTATTCCACCTGGAAGTGGTACCTTCTAATGCTTTGATCGCTTCCTGATACTCGGCATTTGAAGTGACTAAGGCGGCCTGTGTCTTCTCCAACCTGGCCTTATTCTTGCGCTCTTCTTGTCCCATCACCATATGCCCTTGAGCAAGATAACCTTTGATTTTCAAGCAATCTTGTTCGTAACGGTCCCGAGTCTAACGTGTGCCCCCAACTTCATTAGTGCCATGCTTCCTTCCTTCCTTCGTGGCCGTAGGATGGAAATACCTTATTCACTTGGTTCGTTTGTTTCATTTTCGATTGAAGGATTTTCTCGCAGGTTCCCTGGACAATTCTCCGCCGCTCTCGCCAAGCTCCAGAATAGTCTGTCAGAGGCTGCTCTAACTCGGTTTTCATTTGATCAGCAGTTGTTTGATGAGCCTTTCCCATAGACTCGACTTCTGCCCTGAGCACATCCATAGAAATCTTGAGTGTTCCTGTTTCAACAGAACCAAGGGGCTTCTTCGAGAGTGCCAAAAGCTTCCTGGCGAATTCGTCTTCAATCGCCGCTCGTGCTATTCAACAATTAGCCAACTCCCTTAAAAAGGCGGAATACAAGTAGCCACCAGTATAAAAAGCTTTCAACTCTTCACATGTAGTTTTCGCATCATGCATGCGCTGTAGGAGAGGACCAACGCCAGCATCATCCTTTCCCCAGAAATTGTTCGCAACTGTCTCGTCTCATGATATTAGATAGGTGGCCTGAAAAAAACGCAGCGAGGGACCGATGAGGAGGATGGATGGATGGAATGGAGGCGAATACACACAAGATAGCGAGACAGATGGTTCAGACAAGTCCGAAGACATAAGCTGTCGTTGTAATCGTGTCATAGCGTATTAGAAGAGCTCGTAACGGTCGTTAAGATCGTAAAGTGAGTGTGGAATGATGCAAGGAGGCAGCGAGAATGCCTATAAGAAGCAAACAGGAATTGCTGCAGCTCCAGGGACACGCACTACCGCTGGCTATTTCTTGGGATGAGAATCAAAAGCGGAGTGGAGAAGGGGGGGGCTCGTATGTGGATACCAAGCGGTAGATAAAGCTGTCGAGTACGGTATGTGTACGGAGAGATGTGGTTGTCTCTCGCTTGGCCACAAATGAGGCTGAATTGTGTTTATTCTGCTGGTAGGGCATGGTTGCTATGGAGACAGGACCATGTAAAAAACAAAAGTTAAAAAAAGCTGTTAAAATTTTTTTGATGATAGCCCCGTCACCAAAGATCAGACAAAGTGCGGACAAGCACCCGAGGAGAGGTGTCTTGCACGAAAGAGTGATTGTTTTTTGCTGGCTACCCTAGCCCAAATTAACCGTTCACAATCGGTATCACAACTTTCTGGAGAGAACATTTGTTTGTATATATGTGCGAGTGTCAAGGATAAAGTTTCCGCTCCTAAGTTTTTCAAAAAAAAAAAGTGTTTCGCACAGTTAATTTATGTTAAGCTTTAAAGTAATCCCTGTCTTATGAGAAAACATCTCCCTTGACTTGTGCTCGTGTGATACAGCGCCTAACCTTATCGCCTCAGTTAGGCTGTGGTTTAGGGTTTGTTTGCCCGAAGATGCTATTATCGCGAGGCTTATACCGATATGGCACTGCAGTTACGAGCAGATCCGCTGCCACAACGGAGTACAGTACCGGCAGCTGCCATAGGCACTCTGATGCTACAGTATACCCGCTCCATACTCTCCAATATCTCTCTCTACTAGGAGAAAGCTTCTACGCGTATAGATCCTAAAGGAAGATGAGATAAGAGATGGGCAATGATAAGTTAAGGTGTAATCCAGATACTGAAGAAGCCGGACAGTGATTCAAGAAGTATTCTCCTCTTCGCACGCCCGGAATAAGATACTGGTATATCGGATATTCACTGGTTCCTTAAGTCATGATATTTTGGACCATTTATCTCGCCTACCGCAGTAATACCCTTTCCAGCTCACCCATACCAGACGCTCAAGCCGCGCTTCTGCAACCAGTGCTGTTGTTGTTTCGTTTCCCCCTCGTCCCAGGCTTATTAAGCTATATCTCGACAAGCCCTCAGGTACTGCCACCATGAATTGAGTTGAGCAGTGGTGAATGTTGCTACTGCACTGGTGCTGGGGGTGCCTCTGGAAGCGATGCCTCTTGGAGCGAACGAGAGCCCTGATACTGGTATCATACTTTGTGAGCGCGTGTCTACTGTAAAGCCCCCCGTGCAACACGGCCTACCATGAGATGAGGATAAGTGGATAAGTATACATTCTACATACGCTTTGTGTCGGGGCGTGACCAAAAGTATTTGTCTGCTAAAAGACAGAGCCCTTTCCGGCTCATCAGCAGCCATCACACATTTCACCAAGATACCGGTACGGTACGATATCTCAACTCACTACTTGTCTCTTCTTTCTTCTCACTCCTCCTCTTCCTCCTCCCCCCTGCTTTACATCCATTAAAGTACCCAATTCTTTCAAGACCAATCCCCTTATTACCCTATTCCTCAGTCTTCTCCTCCCCATTCCATACACACATCCTTCCTTCACGCCCCGTGCTTTTGCTTTTACTCCGATACAAGCTCTCTACTCTTGAACCTTGCTCGCCACCTATCACTGCTTCATCCCCACTACGATAGCTACATTTCCCTCTAATAATTTTCATTTTTTTACCCCCGCTGCTATTCCTATCGTACTTGCCCTACGGTACGGCCTTTGTGCTTGAGCTTCGAGTAAGTTAAGGGCTACCGGTATTATATATTTTCAACGGTAGGAGCCACGACGTCGGCATCCCCTCCCAAGCACTTTTCGCCGCATCCTACCGACTGCAACTTACTTAACACCGCGCTTCATCGAAAAGCATTTTCCCCCCCACACACATCCTTCCACTACATCCCCCCCTTCGCTTCTAACGCATCCCTCGTCTCCTGCCTCCCACCCCCGCTCCCTCCCCCCCCCCCCCCCCTTCCGCCTCCCACACACCCGAAAAAGAATGAGCAGCGGTCCCTATCGCCAATAGAATGACAGCGCAGAACAGCTCAACACCTTCAAATAATACCACTTCTGATATCCACAATTACCCGCACCAAAAACCTCCATCCGCACCCGATCACGCCTCTCTCGGTGCCATTCCTCATTCTCTCTCTTCCTCATCGCAGTACCGGAGTCTCCATCTCCCGAGCAACTCCGACCTACATCAGTCCTTTTCGACCTCTGCCTTTGGCCAGAGTGCTCACGCTACTTCACAGAACTCCCCTGTCTCTGGGATTCTTGATCCAAGAAGTAACGCTGCTATCTCCCAGCAACAGCCTTCCCAGGTCCCGTCTACGTCTTCCTCCATAACGCTACCGTCAGAATTTACAAGCTCAACGGCGAAGCCCCCTGAAGGCGCTGGTGGAACCGGGAGTGCGGGGCCGCAGCGTCTCACATTAGGCCTCGCGTACTTCAACCTATTGATAAGTACTTTGACTGAGAGCAACTACGAAAACAAGCGTAAGGAAATTCGACGGGTGAGTTCTCGCTATCCTTGCCCTTTTAGACGGCTCTATGTTATATTATGCTGCATGAAGACCCTGGCGCATAAGTCACAACATCCTCCTACTTTGCCTCAATTGCTAACATTAGGCTCTACTGCTCAGCTCCTGAACGACAGCGTAGAGATCAATAATAGGACCATGCGGAAACTTATCTCTAATAACTACTCATATATTATGTCGTCGACTAGTAGCCGGTCATCACCAAATCCTAATCATCGGCTCTTGACAGAGACGATTAAAGAGATTGCAAGTTCACCACAAGACGCGAAGGAAAAGTTTGCGGATGTGATTGCCGGAATGGCCAACGATGGTGAGATGACGAGAGATTTTGATTTGGCAGTATTCCTCAGTCATTTTGGGCTGGACAGCCTGCAAAAATGCATACTGGCGGTGGGCTTAAAGCAGAGTCAGAGACCCGACCTACGCAACAAAGGTACCAACCTTATTTGCTCCATCCACACGGGAAGAATATTGCTGACTATCTACGTCAAAGCTTATGAGATCATTCACAAGTCGTTCAGGTCAATGTTAGAGATTCTAGCTAACCCCTCCAAACATCCCGAACTAAAGCCGGAGGGGATTGCCTTTTTCATCGACCAAATACTAGGAGAACCGGTATATCCGTTCGCTGATAATCTCAAAAGGCTGGAAATTTCGTATGCTGCGAGGTCACGCTACAAAAATATGCAATTGCCACCCGAAATCCTCCATGTCACCGAGCCGATCGAGAAGCTACGGCAGCAAGAGTCGCTGGTCCATATATTCTCTGTGCTGGGACCGGAGAGTACAAACTCGCTGGAAAATTGTAGAGAGGTTCTCAAGCGCAAGTGGAAGGTTCAGATTTCGGAAAATGAGATGACAGATATGTTGGTTCTGATGGCCACGGCAAGAAATCCTATCGAGTGGCACGCGGATATTTTTGTGCGAGCTCTCCAGCACGAGAATTTACCGCAATCCTTTAATTGGGAGCGTGTGATCGAGGGTTTGGATAGAGAGGGTTTTGTCTTAGAGGGAACGGAAGGATTGCATGTTATTCTCACCGCTTTGCAGCATGGGAACACCGATCCCGACTTTCCTATCTACAAGCTTTGGGGTGGCAGATGGAAGCATCCGCGGTCGCAGTGGTCTGTTCTCAGGGGGTATATCAAAGCAGAAAATCTGGACGTGAAGAGGATTCCTGGCATTCGAAAAGTGTTCTCCTCAGCGGACTTCGTGTCTGCCAATAGTAGCCTCAAACTTATGGTTGCTACCTTCGAAACACACAAGCTAATATCCCTCGACGCTGTGGATGCTCTTTTCCATCTTGCATTACATGAGTCGATTCCTCCTGATGTCAAACAGGCAGCCCAAGCGGAGCTGGACAAGGCTGCTAAGTTCACACCGGAATTGCTTCTTTGTGGCGCCTTAATGATACCTAAGCCTTGGCCTGAAAGCTTAGAACATGTCATTAATAATCTGTTCAATATGTTTTTCGAGGGGCATACAAGTCATCAACTGGTGTTTTGGCGGCTTTGGCATGTCGACAGGCCATTTATCATCGGCCAGTTTGTTGACTACCACCTGGGGAACAATCTGAATATCACACGTATCCTAGATATTGCCCAAGAGCTTCGATGTCTTAGTGATCTATTAGAAGTTAAGAATGCGCCATTCGTCCTTGATGTTGGAGCTTTGGCAGCCAGAAGGGAATATCTGAATCTCGAAAAGTGGCTTCAAGAAATGATCAACAAACATGGAAGCGACTTTGTGACAGAAACCTACCGATTCTTGCGGGTCAAGGCGGAAGCAGAGTATATTCAGACCAGAGAAGGTGGAAAGCCCACTATGGTTAGTCTTCGCGTCGGACCTGTCCACACTTTCCTTACTCTGCTCGATAAGAAGTGAGTTTTCCACTCCACAATAACTCTATTTGCCACTGACTATTTATGTAGCCATCCGCCAATGACCCAAGATATGCAAGAGAAGGTTACGGAAACCCAACGTTTGTGCATCCAGGCCTATCCGCGGCTAATCAATCTTGGTTGTGGAATGGATTCCATCATCTTAGCGAATAATTCTGAGAGCAATACATTCCCTCCCATCGTCGACAAAGAAATGCAACAAAATTACAAGATGATGTATAGCCAGGAGACTGAAATCAGCGAGATGGTCACCTATCTTCGCCAGTTAAAAATGTCCTCAGTCCCCCAAGATCAAGATCTCTTTGCTTGTATGATACACGGTCTCTTTGATGAGTATCATTGTTACCCTTCATATCCACTCCAAGCACTCGCGACGACTTCTGTGCTCTTTGGCAGCATTATTGTCTACAAGCTCATTGATGATATTCCTCTACGGGTTGCCCTGGCAATGGTATGGCAAGCTGTCCGTGACCACGACCCTTCTTCGACAATGTACAAGTTTGGTTTACAGGCCCTAGTTCAATTCAAGGATAGGCTCAAAGAATGGAAATCTTACTGCGGCTTGCTTGCACAAGTCCCGGGGCTTCAAGGGACAGATATATGGAAGATTGCTCAGGATGTTATCAGTGGCAATGTTGACCGGCCGAATGAACCGTCGGTGAACGGCAACGTTGATCAAGGGGAGCCGGGGCCTGTGCTAACCAACGGCGACTCCAATGCCTCGTCACCCGAATCACCACAACACCCTCCATTTCGGTCTTTGGACCCCACTATGCCGTTTCGAGATCCATCAGCTTATACCGAGCCTGATGAGGAAGTGCAAGATAGGGTTTTGTTCATCGTCAACAACGTTTCCCATTCTAACTTGGAAGAAAAGCTGGAGTTTTTAAAGGAGCATTTGCGCGAGGAACATCACCAGTGGTTTGCTGGCTACTTAGTTGTGGAACGGGCCAAGCTCGAGCCTAACTACCACAAACTATACCTCGATCTCTTGGACAAATACAACGATAAGGGGCTAACAGCAGAGGTTTTGCGCGAAACTTATGTCAATGTTATTAAATTACTGAATGCGGAGGCTACTTTAAACAGCTCGAACGAGAGGGCACATTTGAAGAACTTAGCCTGTTGGCTAGGAGGGCTGACGATCGCAAGGGATAAGCCGATAAAGTTTAAAAACATCTCCTTCAGAGATTTGCTCATTGAAGGATTTGTTACCGAGAGGCTCACGGTTGTCCTTCCCTTCACCTGTAAAGTTTTGGAGCAATCAACCAAATCGACAGTCTTCAGACCCCCTAACCCTTGGCTAATGGCTATCATACGAATCTTGGTTGAGCTCTACCAACATGTTGAGCTCAAACTCAACCTCAAATTTGAGATTGAGGTTCTTTGCAAAAACCTGGATCTAGACATTAAAACTATTGAACCTTCCACAGACATCCGAGAAACTCGAGATAGGCCAGCGGAGAAAGAGGAGGAGGGTTTACCGGTTGTTGAAGATCTTTCTCTGCAGCCACAAGATTTTTCTCCCACCTCTGATCCGGTTCCCGCCGGGTTTGCCGACCATGTCATCGTCAGTTCGGTGGTCCAACACCCTGCTATCAAACGAATTCTCCAGCTAGCCATAGATCGTGCCATTCGAGAGATTATCGGACCGGTAGTTGAGAGATCAGTTACTATTGCTAGCATTTCGACATCTCAACTCATCCAGAAGGATTTTGCGACAGAAGGTGATGAGGGAAAGATGAGGAACGCGGCACACATCGTTGTTCAGCATCTTGCCGGAAGTCTAGCTCTTGTTACATGCAAGGACCCGCTGCGGATGAGCATGCAGAATAACATCCGTGCTCTACTTGCCCAGAGTGGATATAATGAACAAGTCATCACGGATCAAACAATTTCTGTGTGTGTCAACGACAACATTGATATAGCATGCCAGATCATCGAAAAGGCTGCCCAGGAACGAGCTATTCCAGATATTGACGATGGGTTGAGCCAAGCGTATCAACTGAGGAAACGGCACCGGGAATTGAGGACTAATCGGCCATTCGTCTCCCCCGATGTTTCTCAGGTTGCACTTCATCTCCCAGATCAGTTCAGGTTGAAGCCAGGTGGACTCTCCCCCCAGCAATTGAGCATGTATGAAGACTTCAACAGGATGGCAAGAGCTCCGAACCCGGAGGGTGCCAGAAATTCGTTCGAAAGCACTTTCCCAAACGACTTCTTGCCAAGCGGTAGCACGGTTGTAGAACCCCCACAGGCACAGCAGAGGGCTTCCCAACAGTCACCTGGGGTCTCAGACGCTGGTCAGAAGGAAATCCAATCTAAAATTTCGGTAAGTTCTGTGACGCATCCCTATGGAAGTTTACTGTTCTGATGCCATATTTCCCCTAGGCTCTCTTGAGCGAGGTGCGGAAGCTTGCAAAAGAATGTCGTGAGCAACACCTCAAGGACCTACATGCGGAGCACCCACTTTTCCAGTTCATCGAAGCTATACTAAGCACCGCATCCCTGGCACAACCCAACATGCCTCGCCTCAAGGACACCATCTGTACAACCGTAGCCTCCTCTGTCTGCCTCATTTTGTATACGGATACGCAAAATCAAATGGAGGTTGAAGCGCTTGGGCTTCTCCTACAGAAGGTTTGCGAGCTTTCTCCACTCACGGCAAAAGACGTCGTTATGTGGCTTTCCCAAGGCCAAGACGATGAGGTACGTGCCTATTGCTATATATATACATTTATTTGATGCTAATTTGCGCAGCGGATGTTCAATGTCCCAGTCACGGTTATGCTTCTAAAGACTGAACTTTTTGCGCTCGCTCATCTTGACGCCACCGTTGCACGGTCAATTAACGCGGGCAAGCCTGCAGCGTTGGAGTTCCTATCACAGCTACTCAAAGAGACTGTCACTGGTCAAAATCCTCTTGCTCTGAGAGCCGATTTTGCATCGTCGCTTGACGCCGTAGGCAGCTGGCTCAAGCAAGACCCCACCAACAAAGTGGCTCTTGAATTGGCTGGTGACTTTCAGGACTCGGACAGGGAAGATCAAGATATAGACCTCGAGGATCGCGAGAAGCGGGATCAGATTGAGTATATATTCGCTGAGTGGATATCTCTCTGCCAATATCTTTTGACGACAGAGAAGAATTACTCCTCATTCATCATGCAACTCCATCAGACTAAGGCCTTAGCTGATACGGCGTCCTCTTGCGAGTTTCTTCGAACTTGCATCGAGTTTTGCATTGTTGAATATGAACAGTCAACCAGTACGAACCCGACAGCCGCAACTAACTGCTATATCCCCATTGACGCTCTTGCGAAGCTAGTCGTCCTCCTTGTAAAGTACCAAGGGGAAGGCGATCAGAAAGGGCAAGCAGTTGACAAGGCAGACTATCTAAACAGCACTTTGGCCCTCATCGTTTTCGTCTTCAACCACCATCACGAGACCCGCGGCGAGCACTTCTCACAAAAAGTGTTTTTCCGTTTCTTCTCTAGTATGTTGTACGAATACCACCTGATCGAAAGCCAGATGAAGGGGTACCATGAGAGGATATTGGAGACTTTTGCGGAATGCTTTTTAACCATTCAGCCGGTTTTCTTTCCTATGTTCAGTTTCCACTGGATGACGTTAGTTTGCCATCGTTACTTCATGCCCAAACTACTCAGGCTTGAGGGCGAGAAGGTGAGTTTTTTTTCAGGATCAACTCTCCTACGAATATTAACACTCTTGAAGGGCTGGCCGGTATTCGCGAAGCTCCTGGAGACTCTTCTAGTCTATGTTGGCGCGCCACTGAAAGAACGCAGTATTCCACCAGTCGTAAAGTTACTTTACAGAGGGATTCTCAGGGTTCTCTTGGTACTACACCACGACTTTCCGGAATTTCTTGCTGAGTGGCATTTCTCAATCTGCGAGGTCATTCCGGTTCATTGCACACAACTTCGCAATTTGATATTGTCTGCCTATCCATCCTCGCTCTCGGACCTCCCAGATCCATTCACGGCAGGGTTGAAAGTTGATCGCCTGCCAGAGGTCAAAAAGGCTCCCAAAATAGGTGGGGATGTGTTCCGACCTCTTATCGACAGTGGGATAAAGCAGTTGCTGGATTTGTGCCTCAGTTCCCCTGAGGGTTTGACAAATGCAGCGATACAAGGAATCGTGGAAATGTTAGACACAGAGCCTAGAAAGGAGACTGGACTCGGATTTGCTACAATTACCGTAGACACTGCCATTATCAACAGCCTTGTCTTGTATCTCGGCATGGAGGCCATCCGTGAAGCCACTACAAAGGGAGGCTCAACGTTCCAAGCGCAAAGCTCACATACCGCCTTGTTCTCAAGGTTCGCAAGTGACCTGAAGCCTCAAGCCAGATACTTTTTCTTGAGTGCGATTGCGAATCATCTGCGTTATCCCAACAGCCACACTCACTACTTCAGTTATCTGTTGCTCTACCTCTTCGGCCAAGTCCAGGGCAAATCCTACGAGTCCGATGTGAGGCAGCAAATTACCCGCGTCTTGCTAGAAAGATTGATTGTCCATCGCCCTCACCCCTGGGGGTTGATCATTACACTTCTGGAGCTGCTCAAGAACCCAACGTACGACTTTTGGCAGCTGCCGTTCATCAAGACTGCACCTGAGGTAATTGTTTTGCTCACTGAAAGAGTTATGATCAGCGATTTAGCTTGCTTACACCTTACAGATTGAGAGGCTTTTCGGCGCTTTGTTCCAACATATTAATAGCTCCCCTCCCCGTCAGTAAACAAAATAAAGAAACCCCCTCGCCACCTTTTCACTTTTACACCTTTTCTTTTCTTTCCTTTCCTTTCCTTTCCTTTCCTTTCCCATTTTCCCCTCTTCCATAAAATCTTACACATCTCGTCTTTTTCGCTCAAGGCTTCCTCTCTTGCTTTGTCACAGCCGGCCGTTTTTTCCAGGGGAGAAAAAACACAAACAAAAGTTATGTTAGGGTATTTAGATCGGGGTTTCCTCTTTTTGTTGCTTCCTCCTTCATACTCACTACTATTATTAGTCCTTAGTATCACCCTCTCCGCATTTCCTGTTCTTTTTTTTCTATCATCTACCTTCGCCTTTTTCACCTTTTGATACTGAGGATGGTTACGATGATGATGATAAAGAATTGAACGGGACAGACTGGCCTAGTCAGTTCTGTCTTGCCACCTTGCCAAAAAAAAACGAAACGAAAAACCAAAACGCAGTGTGCCTCTCTTCCCCGTCTTCTCTCTTTCGCTGGCTGTGTTTTGTTTCTGTTTCCTACGATCGCGTACTGTACTACTCCACTATTTCATCTTTTCCCGGGAATTGTTCTGTGTATCATGTTATGGAGTTTGTGATGTCGTATAGTTCCCTCACTCTTCCACCCCCTCCTGCGAGAATGGGGGGAGCCGGTTCACGATAAGGCTACATTTGTCATTGTTTGTTCCCCACCATCTGAACACGAGGGAACGGGAACAGACAGGACGGGATTTTCTACGGAGGTATTTTATCCGTCTGCCTGTTTTTTTAACTTTGTCTTGCATAAAGGGTGTATTGATAATTTAAGTTGGCTCATGGGATTTTTTCTTATATATACATATATACGAGGCTGGCGACAAAAGTGATGAGTAGTGCAAGGGTTTTCCACTGAGAATAGCCATGTTCACAACTTTCTAGCCACTAATTTATTAAAGCAATTTGGGCCAAATCTTCTCCTAACTGCACAACAATTCCCTAGATTTTACTTTCCAACCCTTTAGAACTCTATATCTAAAGTAGACTGGTTGAGAAATTGTCGAGGGAGCTACAGTCCTAACCGTAGTCACGACGATACTGGGGTGGTGACGAAAGGGATTAATGGCAAGTAATTTTCTGCAACCCTAACCTTGACGATTTCTTTTTTTGCCCACCAAATACCCCAGTTTCGTCGTGACTACGGTGAAGACTGTATTGTTGGGACATTGGTCTTGGCGCAATTTCTGACCGTTTTGTATGGGAAATGGCAAGGCTTGGCGCTGTTTCCAGCTTCAACTTTACAATGTTTTGTGCCAAAGTGTCCATGATTTTTTTCATAATTCCTGGAGAGATATTTGAAAGAATTTTAGACCAGAGTATCAATTTTGGAATTTTTTTACAGCTCTAGAATGTGCTGAATGGAATGTGTGAAGTAGCATGGTTTGGGTTGTTACATGCCATTCTGCTCACTACTTTTGTCGCCAGCCTCGTACATATTTGGGTGCCTATAACTGTTAGTGTGATCTAGCAACAAGCTGCTCCCGCAGAAAGATACTTACGTTACCACAAGAGAAGTATGCTAGCAAAAAACTACATTCGAGTGATAATACGTGTAGGGTGATAAAAAGACTTGAGTGGCCAGCAATCAACTGGTGTAACGAAGCGGTAGCAAGAGATGAAGGGAGCAAAAAAAATAAAAACAGCAACCAAGCCAAACATACGCCCACAGAAAGTGCAAAAACTCCACATAAGGAACACGAGAAAAAGCTGATCCGTCAATGATATCACGGTGAGGCGACCATTGTCATGAAGAAGACTCCGGGTTAGATGGAGGCGCCCGGGGAAAAAAGAGCAGAAAAAAATAAAAAGAAGGAATAGAAGAGTCACGCTTTTACACCAATCCTTAGTTACGGGTAAACAATCCCCACGCAACCCAACGATCTAAGGCTTATCGCCAACGATAGCGCTCCGGCTAATTGGTGCAATAACTGTCTCCTCTTTGATCACTTTGTCGACGATGGCAGGCACACGCTTTGTGGGCCAGAGGGACTCCCTGATAAGTCTCTTGTAACCGGCGACGGCTTCAGTTAGGTCAGACTTTAGGACGTATTCGTTGTCACTGTGTGCTGTGAAGATTCTGGTGGAACGTTAGCTGTAAATGGGAATGTGAATAGGGAGGAGGAACGTACGAGCCAGGACCGTATAGGTAGCGTTTGTGGTCACCATGAAGGTTTGGGACGTCAGTTCCGTAAGAGCAGATTATTGTTTCAAAGTCTGTCTGGGGCATTAGTTTGTGCGGGCTAATAACAGCTCAGCGGATAGCACTCACTCTCGACGTCATGGTCTGTTTCCTGCGGTCCATAAGTAACACCGACAAATCTCAACTCGACAGGGAGGCCGTGAACTGTCTTCTTGATGACTTCCAACGTCTCGTCCAAGTCCCCAGCAAGACGGATAAGTACAGTAGCATTAGCGTAAGGAGAAACGATGTTCGCAGCAACGCCGCCGTGAATCAATCCGATATTAATAGTAGACTCCCCCAGAGTATCACTCTTCGGTAAGATCATATGCTCAATCTTATACAGTGCCTCGATAAGATGGCTATTAGCGTTAACGCCCAGTTGCGGGTAACCCGAGTGCGAGGCCTTGCCCTTGGCAATGACGTCGAATATAACAATCCCCTTGTGTCCCACGGCAAGTTTATTCTCTGTCGGCTCCCCGAAAATCACAGTCCTCCACTTAGGCCCCAAAGAGTTTGCAGTTTTCATTCCATCCCCCAACACCTCCTCGCCGACAACAAGCAGCAAGGAAACATCTCCTTCGCTAATCACTTCCTCAGCAATCAACTCCTCCACTGCGATGATCTGTGAAGCAACAGACCCCTTCGCATCATTCGAGCCACGGCCGTAAATTGTGTTGGAAGTAGCCTTGTATGGGATAAAGGGTGGGACAGTGTCAATGTGCGAAGTGACAAGCGTATGGGTAGTCCTGTTCTTGCCCAGGTACGCGAATATGTTGACCCTGTCCTCACTCACAGCTTGCGTCTCTACTGTAAAGTTCTTGCTCATGAGGTACCCTGCGAGCCATTCCCCGACCCCCTTCTCGTTTCCCGTGATGGAGGGGATTTCGATGAGCGAGCGGTGCAGGGAGTAGAGTGGTGAAGTGCTTATTGGGTCGGCGAATTTCTTGATGAATTCGGGGACCTTGAAGGAGGCACCCAGAGTCGAGCGTATCCCCTGGACCGAACCAGGAATTCCAAAAGGGAGTTGAAGTGCTTGGGTGAGTGGCAATAGTATAAACCCGAGGGACGCAGGGTCGGTGAGTTTCATTTTGAAAGTTTGAGATTGTGTTTTAATCAAGTTTGTTCTTGTTATCTGTAGAAAAGGGGGGAAGGGAGAAGGAGTTAGTGGGGTGGTTTGGTACGGTAGATAAGGGGATAGGGAATTGAGACAAACAGGCGAGTAATGCGTGAACACGGCTCCCAAAAACCTGAATATTTCGAGGGACCAAACAAACAAGGCAAGGTGGAAGGGGGGGGAAGAGGGGGGGGAATCGGAAGGGAGAGATAGAGAAGGATGAAAGTAAAAATAAAAATAAAAGCAAGGACAGTAGGGTCAGAGTAGAAACAGAGAAGGAGAGACAAAAAGTATTATGATGTAATCCACTCCCAAAATAAATAACTGCCCAATGCAAGCTGCAGGCAATTATACCGTATTTAACCGCTAGATCCACTCTTGTTGATCTCAGCAACCAGAGACAAAACACCCTAAGATAGAGTAGTGCTTCCCAGACGCGGTATAGCTTGGGAGAGCTGAAATTGGTAGCTATTATTAACTGGTATTCCCAATTCTGTTAACCTGCTCTACTAGGCCTATTGTGGCATAGTTTGGTGCTTCGACTTGCGTATGACTCCCCGAACACGCCAGCCAAGCACAGATCCCCGATAGTGGATCTAGCGAGTAAATACGGTACCGTAAACTCTCGTTAAATCCACCTTCGGGGATCTCAACAGTCTAAACCGCAATAGGCTTAGAAGGGCATGTTAACAAAATTACGAATACAAGTTAATGAGATCCAGTGAGCTCGTCATAGGCAAGCTATACCGTGTCTGGAAAACACTACTCGTAATTTTCTGACGTTTGTAAACACGACTGCTATTGCATACGGGCAAAAAATTGCCCGGAGCCGCAATATTCTGGTGGCATGCAATAGCAGTTGTGTTTACAAACGTCAGAAAATTACGAGTATTCCTTCCCAGGGCGTTTTGACACTGATCGGAGGGAGCCGAGGCCGATGGCCGATGGTGGATTTAACGAGAGTTTACGGTAGTTCTCGTTGTTGGATATAGTCTAAAAATAAATCACAGGAACATCGGATGCCTCTATGGCCAAGGGGTAAGGCGCAGCACTTGTATTTCTAACAAGATTGCAATGCTGAGATCATGAGTTCAAATCTCATTGGAGGCAGGTTTTTTTTGGAATCTTTTTTCCTCTTGTGCCCATTTCAGTTTGCCAAACCCTGTCACAAATTGTGACTAAGCAAGGCAGATTTCACATGACTAATACTTATTAGTCATAAGGTATGTTTATATTTTACGCTATGAAGTCAGTTGACTTATAGTTCTCATATGACTCGCAGTTGTGTGTTATTGTTATTATATGATTGGTTGATGTTTCTATGACTCACAATTGTGAGTTGTAATGATGTAATGACTTTTGCGCATGACACACATTATGAGTCATGAGTTTCGCTCATATGACATAGTTTGCTCACATGATTTGTTTTATGAGTTTTGATTGGTATAAGGTATATTGCGCACAAATCTATAGGAGTTGGCTGATGGATTTCTGGCGTAACTCGTTATGAGTGATAGGACCATGTGACACATAGTATGAGTCACCAGGGTTAGGGTTGTTGGCATGAAGGGTCTATATAAAGGGGCTCGGTCACAGTAGTTAGAGCCACAAGCTATCTCCTCTACACCTCTGGTGATTGAAATTTCAACACCAGGGAAATAATCGTCAACTCCTCCATCCCCCCTACCGCACCAGTGTTGGGACGGCACTACAACGGCAGATGGCGCCATAGTAGCGTCCCCTCACCAAAGACATAGTGATTAGAACCCTCCTTGTAACCCCGTATACGTCGCGGCCGTCTGTCAGACCGGATCCTGTTTGCAGGATATATAAGGAAAGACCTTTGGCAAGACTATACAGGAGCTTTGAGCCAAATCGGTCGACTTCGCATAAGGTTACTGAGCACTAAAGACGAGAGTCGCAATAGTGGTCACTAAGTAACAGGACATTTTCTGGACAATGGTTAAGCAATACATTCTATACTCCACGCTCCTGCGATGTAAATCGCAGAGGTGAATAGTGTTGTTAGATGAGGTAGTTTGAGAAATCAAGAATACCCGCACTCACATACATCATGAGTATTCTTCGGATACTGACGGAACCATACGATAACGATATGACTATATAAAGATAATAGCTATTGGTGCGATTATCGAGACAAGTCTATCTTATGCCTTGCAGCTGTCGAGTGCAGAAAAAACCTGCAATGCTAAAAGGTTCGATAATAAAGCTGGCCTCTTTGTTTGTTTAATCATGGAAACCATTCTGCGTATGCAAATGGTAGGCAAGACTCCATGCCGACAAAGATAGATTGTGATCAATGAACTGATGTGTGGGAGCACCGTCAGGAATAACTCATGGTGTTGCGATTCAGAAGTCAAGTGAGATAACAGAATTGTCAGGGTCAAATGATGTTCGCACTTTTAGAAGAAGCTGGAGTTGGTTAGCAGGTACTTAGTTAGTATGAAAACTAGATGAAAGCCACGACCACCTAGACGCGGCACATAAATATCTCTGTGTCTCCCGAGCTATTTGGACATCATTAAGTAGCGGAGAAGAGATCTTATCAATATGAAATTGTTAACGCTAGAAAATCTTTTATCACTCTATCTATCCCTATTCTAGATATTGAGGCTTCCTAGACAATCTCCGTCTACGATTAAGATTATCGGCCTGAGTTATCTTGCAAGACTTTGAGATAGGCTCCCGCCTAACACAAGGGCCCTCCCGCCTCTCTCCATGGGGTTGTTGTTCTCGTTCATCATTGACTCCTGCTCATCAAGTTCGGTTCTTCCCTCTTAGCCCGCATTTCCTTTGCACCTCACTTAGGTTTTTGTTAGACGGAAGCCTATCTCAAAGACTTTATAAGATAACTCGGGCCGATAATCTTTATCGTAGACGGAGATTGTCTAGGAAGGCTCAATGATTTGAATATAGGTAGATAAAAGATTTTTCTAGCGTAAAACTTTTTATATTGATAAGATCTCTTCTCCATTGCTTGATGATGTTCAAATAGCTCGGAAGGCACCTTGATATTTATATGCCGCCTCTGGGTGGTCACGGGCTACATCTAGTTCTCATATTAACTAAGTACCCACTAATAAACTCCAGCTTCTTCTAAAGTGCGAACACCATTTGACCCTGACAATTCTGTTATCTCACTTTACTTCCGAATCGCAACACCATGAGTTTTCCCTGACAGTGCTCCCACACATCAGTTCATTCGTTACAATTCTTCTTCGTCATCATGGAGTCTTACTTACCACTGCATACGCAGAATGGTCTTCATGATCAAACCAACAAAGGGACTAGCTGTTAGGTGGGAGCCTATTTCAAAGTCTTGGGAGATAACTCAGGCCGATAATCTTAATCGTAGACGCAGATTGTCTAGGAAGGCTCAGTGATCAAAATAGAGGTAGTTAAAGTGATAAGGATTTTTCTAGCGTAAAAACTTATATTGATAAGATCTCTTCTCCGTTGCTTGATAATGTTCAAATAGCTCGGGAGGCACCTCGATATTTATATGCCGCGTCTGGGTGGTTGCGGGCTACATCTAGTTCTCATACTAACTAAGTACCGGCTAACAACTCCAGCTTTTGTCTAAGAAGTGCGAACACCATTTAACCCTCACAATTCTGTTATCTCACTTCGACTTCCGAATCGCAACACCATGAAATTTCCTGATGGTGCTCCCACACATCAGTCCATTGGTTACGATCCATCTTCGTCGGCATGGAGTCTTGTTTACCATTTGCATACGCAGCGTAGTCTCCATGATCGAACCAACAAAGGGGCCAGCTTTGTTATCGAACCTCTCAGTATTGCAGACATATTCTGCAACCGACATCTGCAAGGCATAAGATAGACTTGTCACGATAATCGCTCCAATAGTCATTATCCCTCCATAGTCATATCGTTATCGTATGGTTCCGTCAGTATCAGTAGGATACTATTGACGTGCGTGACTGTGGGTATGCCTGATTGCTCAGACTACCTCATCCGACAACACTATTCACTTCTGCGACTTTCATCGCGAGAGCGTGGAGTATAGAATGTATTGCCTAACCATTGTCCGTGAAAACGTCCCGTTACTTAGTGACCACCATCGCGACTCGCGTCTTTAGTGCTCCGTAACCTTATGCGACGTCGACCGATTTGGCTCAGACTATTTGTACAAGCTCGCCAAAGGCTTTCCCTCATATATCCTGCGAACGGGATCCGGTCGGACGGATGGCCGTGACGTATACGGGGTTATGAGGAGGGCTCCAATGACCATGTCTTTGGTGAGGGGACGCAACTCCTGCGGCGTCTGCCAATGTAGCGCCGTCCCAACGCTGGTGCGGGAGGGGGGTGTTGGCTTGTCCTTTTGAACTCAGAATCCTAAGGTAGGGTAACTATAGGTCTTTATTCACTAAGGGAAGGCTAAGCCTTCCGGTATGCC
>Ga0307509_10001171_pt1 | contig 44847 bp, 81 predicted proteins | sample 10_EM_MG_FD_202245 | JGI IMG/M metagenome (GOLD analysis project Ga0307509, IMG submission 202245) | Populus trichocarpa ectomycorrhiza microbial communities from riparian zone in the Pacific Northwest, United States - 10_EM | ecosystem: Host-associated > Plants > Roots > Unclassified | place... | reverse complement strand
GTTCCACCAACGAACAACCTGCGATGGCCCGAGCGACTGCGGGCTGCCGAAAGGCATCCTGAGGAAAGTCGGGACTGCACAGAGCGCGTGTCCATGCACTGCGGGAGGCTGGCGAAAGTCAGCCGTCCTACCGCAACTTGGCCGGCAGCAACTCCAAGAGGGTGCATTGACGCTGCTCGCCGAGCACCCGGGTAGAGGCATAGATGAATAGTCGCATAGAACAGAATCCCGCTTATGGGGCTGTCACAGGTTGCCTATAAGATCTCGAATAAGCGCCAATTCAACTTCCCGAAACGATCCAATTCATGTAGCACAAGGAGTCTCATCATGACGTTCAGGTACCCGGACCCTCATCTCCGACATCGTCGGTCGAGCCACGCGCACAAGGTGCTGCAGTTGGACGTGACCGGCGTGCCGCAGGCGTGGATCTCGATCGAGGACGCGGCCAGCCACGTCGCGACCGACTCGGTGGCGTGGTTCGATGGGCAAGAGCCGCTGGCCGTGCTGCGCGGCGGGATGAACTCGAAGACCGGACGTCAGTCTGTTCTGGAGGTCTACCCGATCATCGCGCTGACCGGCGCGGCGCGGATCAACCTGTTCGCGGTCCCGCCGGCGTTCTCCGCGGAGAAGCTGCGGCGCCGCGACCGCCACATGTGCGCCTATTGCTCAGGGATCTTCAAGGACGATGACCTCACGGTGGAGCACATCGTCCCGCAGTCGCGCGGGGGCAGGACGGACTTCATGAACACCGTGATTGCATGCGGCCCCTGCAACGCCAAGAAGGCGAACCGCACGCCGGAAGAGGCTGGTATGCCGCTGGTGTACCTGCCATACATCCCGAGCCGTTGGGAAGACTTCTTGCTCGAGGGTCGCAACATCCGCGCGGACGTCCATGAGTGGCTGGCGTCGAAGCTGCCCAAGGGATCTCGGCTTTGCTGAGGCACCAGAACAACGCCCCGGAGGCTAACGCCCCGGGGCGTTTTTCGTTCTGGCTTGCACTTTCCCGCGCCGGCGACGATGGCCTACGGCGACTAGCGCGCCGCGGGGCGCACAGCGCTTAGCCATCAGTGCCTCGCGGCCAAACTGGACCCATGGCAGCAAGCACGCAGGCCTGAAGGAGATGGCGATGCGCGGTGGGCTGAAGCGCGAGCGACGCGAATTCCCGAAGGGGCTGAAGGCCGGCGACTTCATCCAGACGTGCTCGCATTTCGCCGACATCTTCTTCGAAGTCGTGTCGTGCTTCGACACAGACGACGGCACTGGCACGTGACCTACGTGCACTACGACAAGTACGGGTCGAAGCCGCGCGAGACATGGGTGAACAGCGCGTCGACCATCCGCAATGTCATCACCGCAGAAATGGCGGAGCCTTGCATGGTGCGGAAGGGCCTGCGGTTCCACAGCACGCAGGGACAATATGATCCGTTCTACGGCTACGCGCCGGTCGGCACGGCCTTGCGCAAACGCGAAGAGGCGCTGGCGGCGTAGCTGGCACCACACCAAGGACCAACCATGATAGGCAGGCATCTACCCGTCCACTTCATACCGTCATCGAGCGACCTCAGGGCGATGATCGACAACGCCATGGCCAAGTGCGATCGCGACATGGCCCGGCACCGCGCGAAGTCTTTCCGCTTCGACGGGTCGAGCATGCGAATGGACGACTTGATGGCGGCCAAGAAGGAAGACCCCGAGCTTTGGGCGTGGGCGCAGGCAGCGGCAATAGGCGACAAGCGCGACGGCTTCGAGCGGATCGCCTGAAAGTAGGAGTTGGGTTTGCATCAACCGGAAAGCGACATGAACCGCTGCAAGACATGCATCAAGTGGACGGCCTACACGGCTGAGGATCTCAACGCCGTCCGTGGCGCTGGCCGGTGCGCTGCTGCTCTGGAAATGTGGAAGGTGACGTCGGAGCCGCGAAACGATGGCGAGGAAGGCGAGGAGAACTACCGCGTACTGCTGCCAGAGCACGCAAAGGCACTGTGCCTTGTCGCCGATGCCACCGGGCACCAGGCCGAATTGGTGACGATGCCCGACTTCGGCTGTGTGCTGCACGAAAAGGCCATCGCGCCGGTGGCTTGACCAGCCCGGAAAGGGCGGATGGCGCTTAGCCGAGGCACCCCAATCCGGAGACTCACACCTATGGCGACAACGCCAGGCGCAAGGGGTGGGTCATGCTGGAAGCCAGTCGAGAAGTTCAGGGGTGCGGTGGTCAAGGGTCGCTTTTCGGCGAAGAGGCCCCGATCCAGTTCATGCGTCGTGTCGCCGGGGCAGGCGCAGGGCGACAGGTCGCACTGACGCCGGAGGTCGAGCGACTGTTGGCGGCCAACGCAGTTGCCTCTTGTTCGATCTCGGGCGGCAAGGACGGGATGGCCATGGCACTGGCAGTAGCTCGCCACCTGGATGCGATCGGGCACACCGGGCCGCGCGTGCTGATCCACAGCGACCTAGGTCGCGTCGAGTGGACCGACAGCCTGCCGGCATGCGAACGCCTGGCCAAGGCGCTGGGCTGGGAGCTGGTGGTGGTACGGCGCAACGCCGGCGACATGATGGCGCGGTGGGAAGGTCGCTGGGCCAACAACGTGGCTCGGTACGAAGCGCTGGAGAGCGTGAAGATCATCCTGCCGTGGTCGACACCGTCGATGAGGTTCTGCACGGCCGAGTTCAAAAGTCACCTACTGGCAAGCGCGTTGAAGAAACGCTACCCGGGCCGCGACATCCTGAACATCGTCGGGATCCGCCGGCAGGAGAGCGTGACACGCAGCAAGATGCCGGTGGCGGCTGTCAATTCGGCTCTGGTGCGACGTGGCAACACGGGCATCACTTGGAACGCCGTGATCGAGTGGACGCTCGAGGACGTGTGGGAAGAGATCAACGCGTCGGGAATTGCCCCGCATGAGGCCTACGCGAAGTACGGCTCGTCGCGAGTGTCGTGCGCCTACTGCATCATGAGCTCGTCGGCCGACCTGCTGGCCGCCGCAGGATGTGAGGACAACCACGACATCTACCGTCAGATGGTCAGGCTTGAGGCGACGTCCACATTCGGGTTTCAGGGGGCACGGTGGCTCGCTGAAGTCGCTCCGGAACTGCTGGGCGATGAACTCTCGGAGTTGGTGGCGCATGGAAAACAGATGGCCCTCAAGCGCCAGCAAGCCGAGGCGGAGATCCCGAAGAACCTGCTCTTCACCAAGGGCTGGCCTACCTTCGTGCCGAGCATGGACGAAGCGGAGATCATCGCTTCCGTTCGTCGGCAGGTAGGTGCCGCTCTGCGACTGGAGCCGCAGTACACGACGGCGGAGGCTGTGCGCGAGCGTTACGCGGATCTGCTGCAACAGAGCGCGGGTTCACTTTGCAGCGAAGAGGCGTTGGCTGAGGCAGTTTGATTGGAGCCGTTGAACCAGCGGCTTTTGTGGAACGCGAAGTCCGGATACTAAGGGGACATCAAGAGTTTTAGCCGGGTGGTGAAGCGTGGGTTCATCCATGTGTTGCGCAGGCAACCTGACCCACCCGGCCCCTTATGCTCTCCTAGCAACCGAAGGACATCAACCAGTGCCGACGCAGCAGGCGATCAACCCGCAGCCGTTCCAGCGGAAGACGCCATCTAGATCTGAGCAAGCACGGCACCGCCCCGCATGAAACTCTGGCTCACGCGCAGTCACGCGCTCGACACGATGCGCGACGGGTTCCACAGCTTCACACTGTGGGCGGCGCCACCGCTGTACGACCGGTCGATGCGAGGCGAAGACGATCCGGGTTTCCGCAATCATGTCGTTGGATGGACCCTCCACCCGGGCCAGTTCGCGATCGCGACGTGCGGCAGCGTCGGTGTAGGCAAGGCGATGGACACGGACCCAGTGCTGCGGGCCCAGCGGGATGCTGCGTACCGACTCATGTGGGAACAATTGCCGACTGGCGTTTTCATCGAAGGCAAGGGGTGGCAGCCGCACGCTGCGTGGGCCTTGTTCCGATCTGACCCGCACGAGCACAGCAGGTTCTGCGTCGAGGTGGAATGCAGCGCCGAGTTCTGGATGGCAACCCTTCAGGCCATGGCAGACGGCGAATGCGAGATGCACGCATGGGGGCAGGCGCGCTGCGAACTGCCGTTCTGACGACCGTTGCACGCGAGCGGCGGAGAGCAGTGCAACACGGCTTAGACCATTGGTTTGCTGGGGCACCATGACAACAAGCACACGAGGAATGAATCATGGCAACAGTTGAGTGGACAGAACGCTGCCGCAAGTGTGGCGGCGTCTGCATCGTGGAGGAGCGTCTGGGTGCCTGGTACCAGGCAGGATGCATGTTCTGCGGCCTTCTCGACGCGTGGGACCGGCACGGCCGAGACGTGCGTGGAAAGGGCGGAGTGGGTAGCGCGCACGTCAACATGAAGCGGTGCAGAAGTCACAGCGCCGGATCGCCGCGGTCGAGGCTGGAACGGCGCACGAAGACCCTCGAAAGCGCCACCGCCTTGCGCCGCGGCCTGGTGCGCGGGCGAGGCATTCTTTCGGCGACTGTCGTGCGCAAAGTCTGTGGCGGCCGGTGGCTCGTGACGAGGATGAAGATGGCTCAACCGGCGTTGTCGGCGCTGATGACGACGAGGGTCGCACTGAATCATCTGGGGCTGAAGTTCGGTGCGGATGGAGAACCTTCTGACGCGTGGCTGGCATGGCCGCGGCGGCCCCTGTCGGCCTGGAGAGATCGCCATTGGCGGATAGCGATGGCCAACGACCTACCCTTCGGCCCCGTCGCAGCGGGTACGGACCCAGCAGCTTCGAGCGAAGACATACCCTTCTAGTGAGCGCAGCTGGCGCTAACAACACCGGCCGGCTGGAGGAGAGAAGTCGCCGAAAGTGGTGCGTTTCACGCCATTTGCAGAAAACTTCCGGCGCGATCCGACTGGCATGATCAGTGAATAGACAAGCGTTGTTTCGACAGCGCACCGAGTGAAAGTAAGTAAGTTCTGCATGATGAACGCCGTACGCCGCCGAAAGCATGATGACGCTCATCGACCGATGGGTGGTCGAGGGCAACGGGCAAATGGCTCGCGCGGTGCGCCCAACTGGGGTGGCGCTACGCTCATCGCGACAGAGCAGTGCCCAGCGTGCGGACAGTTCATGCCCCACGGCGCGTTCGGCTGCTCTGATGCAGACCACAGCACTACGCCGGATGCCTCACGGAAATCCGCTTAGCCCATGAGAGCGGTCCAACGGTATCTGGTGCTGGCCACGGGGTGTCTGGGTCTATTGGCGGGTAGTGGGCGTGCCGAGCCGATCGTCGAGTCTGTGCCTTCGCTTGGTGCGACAACGCCGACCCCTGCGGAGGCAGCAACTTCGCCGGCGGCTGCTGCGCCAGCTGGCGTGAGCGGCGTGTCAGGAGATCAGCCCGCCAAGGACGCTGGAGTAGCCGAAGCTGAACGGCGGTTGCGAGAATTAATGGCCACGCGCAGGCGCGGGGCACGCGATCAGGCAGCGCAAAGCGGCGGCACGACGGTAAGGCCCGCGGCAACCGATGCGGATGGCAGGCTTGGCGAGGTCGGCCTTCGCGGCGGTGGTGGGATTGGCTACGACGCGGCGGTCGCAGAGGCCGAAAGGCGAGTGCGCGAGCGACTCGCTGCAAGGCAAAGCCTGGCACAACGCGGGGTTGATGCGGAAGCCGCTTGGAAATCTGGTGTTGTCTTGCCTGCGGCCGCGCAGCCTGAAAAAGCAACCCTTGAGCCTGGCGCAGTCCGAGAAGTCGACCCCAAGGATGCTGGCGGGTTGCAGGACGCTATTGCTGAGGCAGAAAGGCGCGCGCTCAACGCAATGGCGGCGCGCAAGCGTGCTGGCGCCGCTGTCAGCCCTAAATCATGGCGGCCGGTCGTTCAAGCGTCGATCGCCGAAGCGGAGCAGCGGGTGATCGCACGTTTGGCAGTGCAGCGCGCGGCGCTGCCTGATGGGGCGGCGAAGACCGGCTCAGAGGTGCCGATCGCTGAAGCGGCACCGGCCCTCGTCGGGGCGGCGGCGCTTGTCACAAAACCAGACGGTTTGATGACCGAACAGCCCACCGACAGCGGAACCGATGCCGACGCGCAGAAGAAAGCTATCTCCCAACCAACGAAGGTCCTCGCGGCGGCACCGTTAGTCGAGTCGGCGGCTGCAGCGCAGCCACCACAAGAGAAGGTCTCAGAAGCGCTTGTTCAGGCGACGGTGGCGCAAGTTGCGCAACCAGTCGAAGGGCCCAAGAGCGCAGGCGCCGAAGGCGATGCAATGCCGCAACCGGTTCCGGCGCGCGAGACGCCGGATTCGCCGGTGCAGGCCACGTTGGAAGCCGTGCCGAGTGCCGCGGATGGAAGACTCGATCGCGCGGCAGGGAAGACAGTCGTGGAGCCACGACCGGTGGCGGCAACATCGATGGAAACGGCGCGGGCCGAAGAGGCACACCCCAGGCTCGAGGCCGCGCCAAAGCCGTCGCCTGCGACAGATCTGGCGGCGGTGCCGGCACCAGTGGGCACACGAGCTCCAGACGAAGCGATCCAGACGGCAGCACCTGTGGAAGGTCCGAGCGTCAGCAAAGCGGAGGTGGCACGTGAGCGTGGGCTTGAATCCGTCGCGCCTAAGGCAACGAATGGCCACGGGCTTGAGGTGGCGATCGTGAAGTCGATGCCGGAGTCATTGCCCGCAGGTACGGCAGTTGACGGGCCGGTCGCACTGAACGCGCCTCGGGAGGTGACTCTGTTGGCGACGGCGCCAGATGCGTCGAAGGATCAGGGCGCCACACCCGTACCGGTGCAGACACAGGTTCTGGACGCGCCACTGTTTGCCCCGACCAATGTCCTGTTGCGCTGGAGAGTGGATGGCCCCTTGCGAGGAATGCGCGTGCGTCTGGCAAAGGACGCAGGGTTCACAGAGACGGTTGTCGACCTGCGCACCTGGGGAAATCAAGTGCAGTTTGCGCGGCCGAAATCTGGAACGTACTACCTGAGGCTTGCATCGCTCGATGGCGATGCCGAGAAGGGTCCGGTGGTCGAGCAACAGATCGTGGTCCCATCCGTACCGTTGTTCGAGGGCATCTGGAAGTAAGTGCCCTAAGACCGGTTGGTGTTCGGAGCCGAATGGAGGGGACAGTGAGCTTGGCTGCGGCTACCCATGGCGCACGAACACCTTCAGAGGCGGATCGACATGGAAGCAATCAGTATCGCGGGCGAAATGGTGAGCTCTGAGAGTCGGAGTTCCGCGCTCATTGAGGAGCTTGCATCGCGCAAACACGAATACCCGTGCGTGTCCTTCTGGCTGAGTGCGGTCGACGTGGCAGAGGTTCGCATAGAGACCGTGTGGTCTGAACAGGAACGAGGGCGCGGGCACGCCACAGCAGCAATGCGTCTGCTCAGCATGTTGGCGGATCGGCATCAGGTGGCGATCAGCCTCGTGCCGCACTGGCTTGCGTACGACACGGGCCTAGTACCCGATGAAGCGGAGGCAGATCGGCTGGATGCCCTGAACGAAACACGGCTTGGCAATGACGAGTTGGCAGATTGGTACGGGCGGCTCGGGTACACGAAGACCGGGAAGGTCGAATTTGACGACCCGGTGATGCTGCGGTTGCCCTCGCCGGCAACTGGCAGCTTTGGCACAGCGGCCCAGTAGGCAAACTGTACCCAGGACAACAAGGAGAGCGCGAAATGTCGAGAAACTGCTGGGAAGCCGGTTCGGTCAAGCTGCCGGGTGCGGAATGGAAGAAGGCGCGTGACGCCTTGGTCGCTGCCTGGAACGCGCGCCAAGCCGAGTCGCTGAAGGTCGCTCAGGAGTTGCACGCGCGACTGGTCGCCATCAAGGCGGCTGGTGGCAGCAAGGCAATCGCCAAGAACCTGTACGAAACCCTGAAGGGCAATGCCGCTGACGAACGACTGCTGGAGCGGGTGTCGCAGCTGGCCCTGTGGCAGATCCAGTCGTCGGTCCTCAAGCGCGACGAGGGCAGCGGCAAGGTGACGCTCGTGACGCCAAAGAAGAAGGACTTCCCGGAGGAGCCCTCGACCAAGTGGACCGGCCGCTCGTTCGGTGACTTCTCGATCAGTGTGAACCACGCAGAGAAGACCCTGGGATGGAACGTCAGCGAAAACAACCACGCCGTCGAGCATGCCCGCGAGCACCCGATGGGGGTCGCGTTCTTCAAGGTGCTTGGCGGCGTGAAGTGGACGCGAGGCTCGGGCGGTGTCTTCTCGGGTAATGACGAGTACTGCCGGGACAACAACCGTCACGAAGGCGGCGGCGCGAACTACGTCACCGCGCGGTTCGGCCCGCTGGGTGAGGCCAGCGACCCTCTTCTGCGGCTCATCAAGCGGGCCAAGGCTGGTGCTGCGAAGCGTGGCGGCATTCGGGTGACGGTGGTGAACAACTCGCGCCGGTTCTGAACTGGCGCGCGGGCTTCGGTGCAAGGCGCGGTCAACCAAACTGGGTCTTGAGGTGGGCGAGTCGGGGCACTTGCCCCGGGAGTCCAGGGTGAATGTGGTTTTCAACGTCGAGGGTTCTGGCCATGCGAATCGTTCTGTCTGCAATCGTGTTCTTCATCCTGATGACGCTGCTGCTGTTCAAGGCGTCTTTCGTGATCCCGCCCACGCCGGCGCAATACGCACTGTGCGTGATCTGGAACGCCTGCTTGGCGGCGTCGATGGCGGTGATCTTCAAGCGCATGAGCACGCCGCGACGCGTGCCGGCGCACCGTCAGTTTCGCGCTCGCTGAGCGCCTGCGAGGCTGTCATGTTCAGCACTTCGCTCCTGATCGCCAGTGCCCTCGCCGCCGCCTCAGCGGTGGCTGCGAGCGCCGGATGCGCGTCAGGCCTTGCCGCTGCCACGCGGCTGTTTTGCACGCTGCCTGAGCCGGGCCGGAATGAGCGCCCTAGCTGTAGACCGGGGCACGCGAGCGACGGAATCGGCCTCCGTTATGGCCGGCGGGCGTGGCCGCCAGAACGCAGACTGCGATTGTGCAGGCCCGTAGGCACCCCTTCGGCCATGGGGAAGACGCGGTGCGCCAACAATGGCGCTCGGTGGATCGCGGCGGGGCGATTGTCCTGCCGGCGAGGGCCACTGCATCAACAGCCGCGTCGAGACGACTAAGCGTGGACCGGGCCGGCATGAGCGGGCCCGGACCCACCAGCGGATGAGACAACAAGCAGGTGCCGTGCAGCAGCTTAGCGGCTAGCCCGTATTCGAGATCATCAGACCTCAACACAAAGGACCAGCATGCAACTCGCCAACACCAACGCCGCCAATGCCTACATGGTGATCGTCAGGCGCATCGACTGGGCCGTCGCGCCCGATGCAGATCAACTGGTGGTGCTGGAAGACCTGATCAAGGCGCTGTCTGGTTTCAGGGGTAGCGAAGCGATTTTCGAATACGGCATGGACTTGGCAACGGGCAAGCGTGCCTTCGACTCGGTGAACGAGACGCTCAACCGACTGAGAGACCGGCAGCGTTCGCGCCAGCACTGCCTGCTGCAGGCGGTGGGCGGGAAGGTGGCATCTTTGCGGCGTGCGGTGATGACGGCGAGGATGCGGATGGAGGCTGGTGGTCAGCTGCAAGCCGCATGAGGGACGCGACGGCTTCGGTCGAGCAGCCTCCTCTAGCGGATGTGGACGGCGGGAACGCGGACATCATCGACGTCGCTGTGCGCATCGTTCAACAAGGAGTGGTGCGCGTGCAGTCAGCGAGGCTTTACCGGCGCCGGCCAGGAGTCGCCTGCATTTGCGTGGACATGCGCAGCAAGTACGCCCGACTGTCGAGTATCGGTGGAGGCGACGAAGCGTCGCCGAGCTTGATGCTGGCGGCCGACGCCAGGACGCTGAAACTGGACACAACCAAGCCGAAGGCCATGGACACCATGGTGGAGTTCCCCGAGTACATAGGATGGAGCGTGTTCGCTGCGGAGGGCGCTGGCCGCTACACCTTGCGCGTGTGCCTCGTTGCTCCGGACGAGACGCCTTCGGCTTGACCTTGAGAAGGACATCACGATGAATGAAGTCCTGTTCCTGCTGCTTCTCGTTGCGGGAATCCTATTCCTCGTGCGTGGCCTGTTTGTCACGCGCTTGACGTGGCGCTCGGATGTAGAGCCATTCGGTCGGCGCAGCCGTCTCTTCCAGATCGCACTCCATCCTGAGAACTTCGCAACAGCGGAGCGCCTTCGTGAAATCCGCCTCTTCAACCTGGTCGGCGGCCTGTTGCTGCTTGGCGCACTGGTGGTTGTTGGCCACGATGTCATTTCAACCATGAGTCGGCCCTAGTAGAGGGCGCTCTTCTACGACAGCGCAACAAAGGTATCTTCCTGGATATGGGTCAGCGGCGACCCCCCGAAACGATGCGAGGAATGAATGGCGATCATCACGACCGAAGGCATGCTGCAGATCGATCTGGCCGACGTCTACGTCTGGCTGGGGCAAGCGGGCTACACCAAGAACGTGATCGTGAAGTCGATGGCGTTCTCCACGGAAGAGGATGCCCTCGTGCTCGAGCGCGACGGCAATGACCCGATCTACGTCGACGCGACGGATCTGTGGACGTGGGTGATCGACCGCCAACTGCCCAAGGGCATCGAGGGGCATGAAACCGTGTTCGGGGTGCCGACGGTCAGGCTCGACGACGGGCATTTCCTTCAGATCACGTTCGCCTCATCGAACGAGAGCGACCCCCGCGACTGGGCGCGCCCACCGGCCTGCCTGGCGGAATGGAAGACCAAGCCGGCCGATCCCGCGACGCTGGCGGTGCTGAAGCCACCGGCAGGCCACGCAAGCTGGCTCGACTACGCGATCGCCACCATGGACGTGCGTAGCGCACAACTGTCCAGCATGGAGGAAACCGACGGCGACGCACAGCCGAGCTACGACGCCATGCGTGCCGCCGCGAAGGCGGAACTCGCGGCGCTGCGTCCCGCAGCGGCGTGACGGATGCCGGCCGACCGCGTGATCATCCGAAGCGCTGCAGATCGGCAAGCGCTGGAGGAACTGCGGGCACGCGTGGTCGACCTCGCGGTGGAATTCGAGGATGCGAACCGGCGCGGTGATGCCATGAATGACCTCGACGATCCTCTCACGGCCGAGCAAGCAGCAGCCGGCGAGCAGGCCGACATCGACTACAACCGCTCGAAGGCTGAACTGTTCAGGGCTGTGCAGGCCTTGAAGACGGAAGCGGCGAAGCAAGGTGTGGCCCCGTGATGCGGGGGCAGGATGCCAGGGATGTTCAAATGGATGGTGTTTGATCCAGCCTGCCTGGTGGCCGTGGAGTGGCTGGCACAGTAGAGGCCAAGAAGAAAGACAAACGACGCGCAGCAGAATATGAATAGAGACCTTCCTCCCGCAGGAGATGCAGACTCGACACCGTCAGAACTGATCAGCTCGGCGAACCTAGATCCGTCGCAGTTTCCGATCCTGATGGGCACCGCCAGCAAGACGGCTGGCGACGACCGCTGGTTCCGTGAGGCGCTGTACGCGCTGTCGACCTGCCTGCGTGCAGGTGCGATGCGCAAAGTGGTCCACGAGGAGTTGAAGGACGTGTTCGCGCGCGCCGTCGACAAGGCCTGGGATCGAACCGTCGGGGCGGTCTACTTTCACGAAGGGCGGTACGAGTCGCTGCCGAAGGACGTGCAGGACCTGAACTGGTCGATATCGCTCATGAGCCTGCACGATGTGCTGAGCACCAAGAAGAAACTGGATCGTGCGAAGTGCGTCGGGCCGGCGGTAGACGCCATGCGGGCCCTCATCGACGAAGCTCACGTGCTGGCCGTGGCCATGGCAGGACTGAGGTCGAAGTTGATCAAGGGTCGCCCGGCCCAGACGGAAGAGCAACGAGCCCGTGCAGAGGCTCTTGCGAACCCGGACAAGATCGTGATGACTTGCTCCTGCTGCTTCCGTCCGATTGCGCTTGCCGGCGAGACGATGGCACACCACGGCTACGAGCGCCCCGGCTATGGCTCGCAGACCGCGAGTTGCATGGGGATCAAGTTCCGACCCCTGGAAGTGTCGAGCGAGGGCCTGGAGTGCATCCTGAAGTTCGAGTCGGAGCTGCTGGCGAGGCTCGAGCATGTGTACAACGAGCGCGAGACGGTGAGCACCATCTCTCGTCTCAAAGACCGCGAACTGGTCGAGTTCCATCGTGGCGACAAGGGCTGGGAACGTGAGCTCCTCTACCACGTGGCAGAACTGGAGTCCCAGCTGCGGATGACGCGGGACAGCGTCGCGGACCTGCAGGGCCGCCTGGCGGCATGGGTGCAGACGCAACCGCTCGGCCTGTCGTCAATTCGGAAGTTGAAGCAGGCGAAGCGGGAAGCGACCACGGCATAAGCGCTTCTGCAGAAGGGGCTGTCGACCAAAATCAACCCTGTCCGCAGATCACCGATCACCCCTCACGTGAAGCCGCAAGTTCATGCCACAGACGACTCAATTCTTTCCGGTGGAACGCACGATCGACTACACGGTCCGGCAGAGATTCCTGGTGCTGGCGAGCGATCCCGATCAGGCTGGTGAGCTGGTGGAGCGCTTCGCCGAGGAAACCGACTGGAGCGTGGAGGCCGGCAAGGCCCTGGGCGTATTCAGGGTGTCGGACGACATGGAGCAGATGGAGAACACCTGCGAGGTTGTGCCGGCGCAAGCCCCCATCAGCGGCGCGGCGGCCAATGTCGATGAGTCGCTCGCGAAACTGACCGTGGAGAACTCTGCACAGACGATGCTGGCCCTCCTGCGCAAGATCGCGATGACGCCGGCGATCTACTGCGCGGGCACCTCCGCCCTGGGGATGGAGGTGAAGGCCCTGGTGGACGGCTTGGACCTCCAGATCAGTTCACCTCACGACGCCGTCGCAGCAGCAGCGGGCCGATAGGTCGGCGACCAAGGAGAGCCAGATGATCACTGACGCAGACGCCTCCCTGCTAGAGCAGTCAGGCTGGGTCGTGGAGTGCATGTCACCCTTGGAGGCGCGCCACTCTGGGGGCAGCTTTGCATCGCTGAATGGGGTGTGCGCAGTCGCGCAAGCGCTTCGCGCTGGCGAGTCTCTCGATTGGCGTGCGTGCAGCGAGATCCGCGACACCGACGAGCAGGTGCTCAAGTCGATGGGGTGGTCGGTGGAGTCGTGGGCGCCGTTCGAATTGCGCAAGGACGACGACGGTTCGAGGGCAACCTGCATCGCGGCGTCGGTGGTCCTCGAAAGCTGTCGCCATGCTGCGGAGCACAGGGACGAGAGCGAGGAAGACTTCGACGCGGCTGTGATGAAGCGAGCCGACAACCTGGCAGAAGTCGTTCGCATCGCCCGAGTCGGGCAAAACGACGGTGATGAGGCGAATCGTGCGAGGTGGCGAAGGGTGCTGGCACTGCTTCGCGATGCGGGGATCAGGTGATGCCCCTGAGCTACGAACCGTATTTCGGGATCATCCAGCGAGCGCTCGATGCCAGAGGGTCGAAACCGGACGACTGGCAACAGGACAAGGCGCTCGGGGTGAACGTGTACATCGCGAGGATGTGCGATGCGCTGGCGCAGGCCTGCCGAGATCGGGGCGCAACCGACGTCACCATGCTCGACGTAGTGCGGCAGGACGCCATGGCCAGCGGCCACACGGACTATCACCGCAAGCTGGCGCTCTACTGCTTTGAGCTCGAGCGCAAGGGCTTAGCGACCCGGCCCTCAACTGCTCCAATGCAGCCAAGGAGTGCGCATCAATGAGTCGCAAAGCACAACGAACCGCGCACAAGCAGACCGCGCTGGCACAAGAGGCAGACAAAGTCATGGCCTTCCTGGACCACCCAACCATGATCCACGTTTCGTCGACGGCGCCGGACGGCTGTCTGTGGGTGCGAGTCGAGGCGCGCGACACGGAAGGTTCGATGGGTGTCTCGCTTGGGCACCCGCTGCTGGAGCCCTTCAAGGACGAACTTCGGGGTCGAGGCGTTCGCGTGTTCGACTCGGAAATGGAGTTCGACGCGGCCGTACGCGAAGCGCGTGCGACCAACTAAACAGGAGTGCCCGGTGCGGAGCGAACGATTCGTCCACAAGGGGTTCACCCTCCGGCTCTTCTTCACGGAGACTGAGGCGGTGTCTTTGCCCGGGCTTCGGTCGGCGACGAAGTACGCTGGTGGGTGGCTTGCGAAAGATGAGAGCGGGCGGTGGGTGGACGCGATGGGCACGCTTCCCGAATCATGGACCCCGGACGCTGCTCTACTGACGCCTGCGCCTGGCTTGGTCGCTGTGCCCGGCCTGGCACAGTAGAGACATCCCGACGATCACGTCATCGACGACAAACACCCCATGAGCGCAATCATCGACACGTTCGACGCGAAGGCGTACCGCGCAACCATCGAGGCGGCATTCACGACACCTGGCGAATTGCTCCTGACCCCGGAGGTCCTGCTGGAGATGGCTGCGCAGGCTGACGCGGAAGAGCGGGAACTGTCGAAGGAGTTTCCCCCTGGCACTGTGCACGACCGGCGCAACCTGATGCACCAGGTGACCCAATGCGCGCTCATGTGCGCCGAATGGCTCGAACGCCAGGATTGCAAGGCGATGTCGTTTGTGGGCCCCTTCGGGCCGACGATGCCCCGAAAGGGCCAGCAGGTCGTGTTGCGCAAGGGATCGACGGTCTTCGGTTTCAAGGTGCCGAAGGAAGGCATCGTGACAACGAGGAACCAGCCGATCAAGGTCAACGACTCCGATCGCGGATACGTCGACTGGTCGGGTATTGCGCGGTCAGGACGTGACTACGACTTCAGGCAGGCCAAGGTGACGTGGGCCGGGACCGGTGGCTACTGGCGCTGGACAGACGCCAACAACCTGCGGCTCATGGTGCCTGTTGCGGTGCCGGCGTGACATCGAGACCGGCATGGAAACTGATGCAGCTCTGACCGAGTACGAACAGCGAACGTTGGCCACACTCGACACCGACGGGGGATTCACGACCGGCGACGTGGCCAAGCGTGTGCAGCCCATGTTCGGCCACAGCATGCGAACCCATTCGGCAGCCGTCAGGCAGTGGCTTCTGGGTCTGGAACGACGCGGCCTGGTGAAGCGACTGGACGACGAAAAGCCCGTGTGTTGGGTGAAGGTCAATGCCGGCACGATCGCTTGGTGAGACACAGCGCGGCGCGCTTCGCTTGACCAATTGACTGGATGCCTCAGGGTGGCTAAGGACGGGTGTTGGCGTAGGCATCATGGCTCCACGGACCCACAGGAGATCAAATGCAAACGACGCCGACTCAAGACCATGGCAAGACCAGTTTCCGATACGCCATGGTCAATCGTCCGGCCGGTCTCGGGACCATCCCGAGGGGCTTGCAGTATGGCGTCGACCCGCGCCCGGCCAAAGGCGAGCCGCACCATGACATGGCGCGTCACGGCATCCTCGTGACCGAGCGTGCGCTGAGTGTCGAAGAACTGCGCGCCTTCGAGCTCGCACCGTTGGTCGACACGGCGACCCTGGGAGCGCTGGCCGAACGCATCTGCGCCGGCGGCATGAGCGAGTACGCCTCCGAGTACATCGAAACGCACCTCGAGAAGCCAGAGATGTTCTGCCAGAACGTGGCCGACCGCGCCCGGCACCTGGACCCGGGCGTGAGCTACTCGATCTGCAGCAACGTCGAGCTGGGCCGCCTGGTGCTCGAGGAACTCCAGCGGGTGGTGCAGAGCAGTGCGGCGGCCGCCGTGCCAGCCTAGGGAGAGGCCCTGGTGTGCGGCTACGGCCCGGGCCGCGCAACATCGCGCAAGCAACCTTTGGGTATCCGGATCGGCGCGTAGAAAGTTGAGGATTGAGATGACCGAAACCCCTGACCTTTCAGCGTTCTTGAAGTGGGCTCGTGACAACGGCCAATGGGGCGTCCTACCCGCCAGCGGCTATAGGGCGCTCCTACAGGCGCGCGAGGCCCTTGTAGGGCCGGTGGCAGACGGTATGTCCCGTCGAGCGGCAGTGAAGGCCATCGACGACGTGCTGGCAACCGCAAGCAGTGACGTGCAGAAGCTCCATTCCATTCCGTAGAAGCACAACCTCTTTGAGTGAGAAAGACATGACCGACTCTCAGCCGCATGACCACACCGTGACGGTGCTGAACCCTTCCGAGGGCTTCGCGCCGGCGCAGCTGTGCACGACGACCTACGGTATCGAGTACCTGCTGCAGGCGCTGCGCAACAACTCGCCCGAAGCGCCGGACATGGCGCTCCACGAGATCCTGGTGACCCGCTTGAACGCGGCGCTCACTGCGCCGGGCGGCCAGCCTCAGGATGTTCTGGGCTTGCGCATGACGGTGTTGTCGCTGCGCGCGATGCAGGCGCAAATTCGCCAGGTCGTGGAAGGCAGCTTGTCGTGGGAGGACAAGTACGCACTGATCTTCAGCGACCGAGCGTCCAAGCGGGTGTACGACCTCTTCAAGGAGGCCGGCCTCGCATTCAACCCGTACGACCCGGATGGGGACTACGAGGATGACGTGCGGGCGTTCGCCGACGGGCTGGACAGCAGGCTCCGGGAACTGACGGACTTCTTCAGCCCAGCGTAGTCGAGCGCCGCGCCGCACGGCGGCGCTTGGTGCGCGGCTGATTTGGTCTATCTGACCCGCTTTGCCGGAAGATCTGCCGGGCGGGTCGAACCCATAATGGAACGACTCTTGCGGCTGACCGGAGAGGCAACGTTGATGGAAAGCTGCCCATGTTCAGACTCGTTCCTGCGACCAACGCGCTTGCGGTGTTCCTCGTGACCTTCTTCGCTGTCAACTGCCTGCTCGACAGGCTGGTGGACGAAAAGCGGATCGTCGCGGTAGCTTCGACCGCCCTGGCGATTGGCTTGGCGGGGCTGTACCTGCGGGTGCAGGCGAAGCGAGGAGCACCAGGCAGGCGGTCCGCCGGCAAGGAAGCAGTGCAGGCCGACCGCGGGCAGCGAGCAGAAGCGGCTTAGGCAGAGATCCCTTCGCCACGACAACGGGCCGCACTGCGGCCCTTTTTCATGGGCGCGCGCAAGGCGCTTCCCACGCGCCGGCCCAACGGCAAACTCTACCCAAGAGGAACTGGAGAGCCCCCCATGAGCAGCATCGGCAAGCGCAATTTCCACCATCGCCCGGCGATCGCCGACGCTGTGTCGCGTGCGGTTCTGTTGGGTCGGGAGATGGGCGTGTTCTTCGCCGACTCAGGGTCGGATGTGCTTCGGCCGGAACAGGCCTACGAGCTGGGCGTGAGCGGGCCGTGCGTGCAGTGGCGCCGGAAGGGCCGCCGTTGGGTTCCTGAAAGCACCATGCCGCCGGTGGGCGTGGACTGCCTTCGCGCACTGGACGCGGGGCGGGTGGTGGCAGAGGCGCGTCAAGCCGAACTTGACGCCGAGTGCCAGTACGACTTTGGCGACACCGATTGGTGCGATGAAGACTACGGCCCGATGTGGAACGTCCACGCAGCCTTCTTCGAGGCGGAGTGCGAGCAGTCGCGGCAGGAGTCGGCCGCATGGGAGCGCCATGAGTGCGGTGGCGTGGCCACGGAGGACCTCCCCGTCTTCATGACACGGGTGACAGCATGAACGGTCAAACGAGCCGCTTCATCCTGGCGCTGGCCGCGTCGACGCCGAGCTACAGGCGCCAACCTGAAGACGACTGCGCAGCGGGGCCGAGAACCGCGATCGCGGTTTGGGCATGGGAACGGCTGGGCGGTGGCGTGGTGCATTTCCCGGCTGGTGTGGATCCGAACGAGATGCGCGACGCAACACCGGTGACGGTGGGCGCGGAGGACTGGCCTCTCATTTCCTGGCACCTGGGCTGAAGGGCCGGCGAAGCGCCTGGCAGGGGCTTCATCCAAGGCGGCATCAGCGCAAAGTGGAACCACCAACAACACCGAGATAGACCAATGATCAAGAGCCACCTCTCAGCCTTCCCCACAGCAATGATTGCCGCCTGCGCAGCGGCGCTGGACGCCGACGTTTTCTACCAGGACGCGTTCGCGGCTTTCGTAGTCGATCGCATGGGAGGCTACGACTGCGAGGCTGCGCTGGTCGAGCACCTGAACGTTGGGCGCGACGATTCGGACACGGCCAAGGCATTGCGGCGCGACCTGGCGACGCGAGTGAAGGCGGCGCCGCGCGGGCACTACGGGATTGTCCAGCGACAAAGTGAAAACGGAACGCTGTCGTACGCGCTCATTGTGTCGGACGGCACCGGTGAACTGGCGACAGGGGGCCGGTTCGACAGCCATTACGAAATCCCAACTGGGGCGAAGGTGCTCGAGCGCATGGTCGGCTACGAGATCTACCAATGTCGCAAGGCGGTGGAGGCTGACCGACTGCTGAAGTCGAACGTGGCGGCACTGGCGGAGTTCGCTTTCCAGCCCGGCATGGAGTTCAAGAACGTGAAGGTTTCCGGCGAAGTGAAGCCGTACGCCAAGGCAGTCGTGCGGGCAACCAATGCCGAAACGGGCATGGTGTCGCTGCTGCTGACACGGCGCGGATCGGCCAAGCGCTGGACGCTGGAACGCGGCGCGAAGCGACTGGCAGAGATGGTGGGCCTACGCGCCGAGGATGTGGACAAGCACCCATTCATCATCGTCGTGCCCGTCGGCGAAGACATGCTGGCCGCGGGCGCCGCGGCGGCCTGACGAGCCCAAGACTCACCCCAAGGTAAACGGAACAGGAGATCCAGATGATTGAGCTGAACACAGAGCCACAGGCGGTCTCGATGGACGTGGCGGCCATGCGGCTGGCCATGCTCGGAGACGAGGACGACGATACCGACAAGGGCAGCGCAGAGGGCCTGACGGCTGCTAAGGCCTTCTACAAGGCGTTGGCGAAGCAGGGCGTTGCAAGGATCAACGTCGGCCCCGTCAAAGGTGACGTGTTCAGCGCAGTGACGATCCAGGGCGTGCGGCTTCAGGCGTTCGTGTCGCATGGTCTGTTCCTGTGCGACCAGGTTAGCGGCGCCAATGCGGAGTACGGCACCGCGCAACTGCGCCAGCTGGGCGACACGTGGTGGGTGACGAAGCATTTTGGCGAGGCCCTGATCCCGCTGGATTCGATGTCCATCGAAGGCGTTCGAGCCGTTGCGATCCATTTCGGGCTCCCCATGGGTGCCATGAACTTCGGATGTGATGGCGAAGAAGCCTTCGGCGAGATGGAAGCGTTCTACAGCGGGGCGGCCTACCACGACCTCGTGACGTGGGCGCGACTCCATCCGCGCAAGGCAAAGAAGGGCGGTGGCAGCGGCTTCGTGGGCGACTGGGGCGCCAATGCCACCGAGGACGCCAAGACGCTTGCGGAAGACGCGCTGCGAACCGCCTGAGCCCGCTTCGGTAACGCGACGAGTGCGGGATCATTAAGTCATCTAAGGAGTCACACCATGAAGACGGCGAATCTCTCACTCGTGATCAAGACGGTCAAAGCGCGCAACCCGTTCGCGTTCCTCGCGAGCGCGCGACGCGCTGGGCGGCACGGCGACGGCAACCAGCGCCAGCGTGGCAAGAAGGACTTGGTTCAGCGCCTGCGCGAAGCCGGGGCCATCTGAGGTCGAGATGCCAACCGCATTGACGAGCGGCGATCGCGTCCGCCACAACTACGCGTCAGGGCACGGCGACGGCACCGTGGTCGGTGTGCGCGAGCCCAGCGACGAACGCCTGGCGGTGGACGTCATGTGGGACTCCGGCCAGGGCCCGTTTCCCTACACGTGCAACGCCGAGACGATGGAGATCGTGCGGCTCGGGCATCGGTCGAAGGGAATCCGTGGCGAACACGCAATGCGGGGTGTTGACTGACATGCGCAAGTACAACCCCGACTTCAACAACGGCTTCCGGAACGAGGTCGGGGCTTTGGGGCTCGACGCGCCGTGCCGCAGCGGCGGGAAGAAAGTCCTGACCTGGGAATTTCGGGCCAAGGGCTCCGAGACGGTGGTGCCGGTTACGGTGTTCGTCGAGAAGTGCGACGAAGGTCTGCGCTTCAAGGCGTCGTGCGACAAGTTGATCGGTGAGTTCGCGGACCCTGACATCAACGCGCTCCATCGCAGTGTCGAGGCGGCACTGCTGGACCAAGCGGCCGCGCTGAGCGGGATCACGTGGGAAGACTGGTTCGAGGTGGTGGTGCGGGGCAACAACTCCGACTTCGAGGACAGCCGCTATTCGTCGCTCGGTGCGTCACTGCACATCCAGGTGAACCGGCTCAAGCGCGGCAACCACCCGGTGACTGGTGATGCGGTGACGATCAACACGAACGGCATCGTCGTGGCATTCCCTAAGGCGACATCGATCACCGACAGTTTGCCTCAAGAGGGATACCTCCGGCTAAGCAATCGGCCCGAGGAGCGGTCCTACATCCCCGCCACTCTCGAGAACCGACGGGCGTTGGACGAGATTCTGGATCGGATGGCGCTCCTTCGCGACAGCATGGCTGGGCTCCTGTCGCAGGACAAGGTGGTGGACAAGCTGGCAGCGGTTGGCTCGCTCATGCCTGGTCTTCTGACTCACTCAACCTGAACGTGAACGACCGAGACCAACCACAGGGACGTACAGCGATGGGCACCTCTGAATCCGGCGTCAACCACGACGCCACCAACTCCGCGGCAGTCGAGGCATCCACAAGGCGCTGGCCGGCGTTCATGGCACTGAGCGACACGCACAAGCGCGTGGCACTGTCCATGTGCAAGGCACGTCGGCGATTGCGCGAGTTGGCGGCGGCGCCAACCACAGGGTTCCAGATGCTTTGCAAGCTCAAGAACTTCGAGCGTGAGCGCGCTGAGCGTGGGCGCCTCGAAGGCTGGATCGCCGACACCGAGTCGACCACGCCCGAGATTGCGAGTGACGCGGTGCGGGCCCAGTGCGATGAGATCGTGATCGCAATCCCGTTGGCTGGATCCTATTGAGCGGTGCGAGACGGCGGGCGCTTCGGCAGAGAGGTGGCGCGAGCAAAGTAGGTTCATCGACACACAACGCCGCGAGGCCAAAGATGAACATCAACACCCAGACCAAGACCATCCCGGCGCGTGAGTTGCACGCCGGCGACCGTCTGCTCAACAAGGGCGCGAACGTGGCGTTGCCGGTCACTCGCATCATGCCGTGCGCGGATGGTTCGATCCGCGTGTTCACGGCAGGATCCGAAGCGCGCATGACCGGGTCGGTGCTGGTTCGCATCTCGGCGGTGCACTGAGATGCTCGCCGAACAGATCATCGCCGCGGCGAGGGCCGGCACGCCCCAGGTGGTCTCTGACCGCTGGCTGAACGAACACGAGGCCAGCGACGCCTGCATAGGATTGGTTACTGTGCCCAATCCCCAGCGCGTCGGCATCCTGGACGCGTACCTGCTGTGCACACCGGAACATCCGGCGGCGGTGCACCGGCGCGAACAGATCGGCATGCCCGCCTGAAGCCGGCGAGAGCAACCCCCGCAAGGCAGAGCAAACCTCCATGTCACAGCACCACTACAAGGCCGCGTATCGCGGCAAACGCGTCGATGTCCAATTCGGCTGGGATCGACCTTGCCGTGGCTTCTACCTGGTGATCCAGAACGAAGGCGCGCGAGACGACAACTTCGTGTACTCGAACCTCAACGACGAGAGCCTGCTGCCCTACATGGGCATGCCGCCAACGATCGACCCGTTACTGGCTGTTCTGAAGCGGTTGGGCATCACGATCCCGCAAACCATGATCGAAGCCGTGCGACAGGACGGAATAGACAACGTCGGCAACAAGAGCGTCATCTACGACGCCGCAGGCAACGCCAAATCCCCGGGTCGCGGGGGTCCCGCGGGTTGAGAAGTGCCCCGTAGCTCGGGCGATTTGTTCTGAAAGTGCTGCTCAATGGGCCTTTTTGGCTTGTGACGGCGCCTCACGGAACTTGTATCTTTCATCGGTCGACCGGCGTGGCCGGGTGAGGAGTCTTTTTGTGCATGCCAACGTGATGCTGCGTGGTTTCCTGTCCTTCGTGCTCGGGCAGGGACGCCGCCAGCCGGAGATGGTCCGGATCGAGCCGCAAATGCCGGCCAGCTTCGGTTCGTTCTTCATGCTCGATTCGGAGCGCGCTCAGGTGGATACCGAAGTGCGAGTGATGCGCGTCTTCGAAGCGTTCTTCCGGGCGGCCGAGCACCAATACCGTTTCAAGAAGTCGGCGATGGTCGAGCGCATGCAGCTGATGCGAGACCAGGACGGGTGGGTGACGTTCAAAGACGCCCACACGAAGGCCTACGCTACGCTGGACGTCAAGTCGGACCGTGTTGAACTCATGGGATCGATCTGGGATGGCGAGCTGATGGACGAGTTCCGCACGGGAGTCTCCCCGTTGGCGGCGCAGGCGGCCGACGACGAGGCCAGGCGCGACCGAATCCGCAACTGCAGCTGGTACGTTCGCCATCAGAGCCCGCTGGAGAAGCTGTTCGGAAGTCACCGTACGCGCAATGCGGCGGGCACATTCACGTGCAGCGATATGGCGCCAGCGATCATGGAGATGTTGAGCGACGACGCCTCTGGCGAGGAGATAGACGAGCTTGGCGCAGCGTGCGGCGAGAAGGAGCTCGGCGAATCGATCGCCAACTGCATCGACTATGACATGCACGAATCGCAGCTGGAAGTGTTCAAGGCGCATCCGAAGTTCCAAGCCGGCGTCGGCCTGGCGGCCACGATGCTGAACGACACCAGCGATATCGGAAGGGCGCTCGCAAAGATTCGCCTGAAGGAGTGGGCCGAAGAACTGGAGCGCACCGCGTTCTGCCCGAACACTCGCGCTTTCGGCTTCGCCCGTGAAGAAGCGGAAAAGCTGGTGGCTGCATGAACATGGCGACGGAGGAAGCGGCGGAGTCGCAGGACACCCACCCGCTGTTGGCAGAACTGGACGAGCGAGAGCGCCGCGAGGTTCTGCGCAAGAAGCGGCTGATGGACGCATTCGAAAGCCTGTTCGAACTCGCTGCACTGCAGCACAAGTTCAACCGCCACACGCTGGGGCGGCGCATGCAGTTCATGGACGGCGGCACCGGGTGGGCGCGGTTCCGGGACCGCTACACGAAGGCCTACATCACGGTTGGCATGAGCGACCAGACCGTGGTGCTCGACGGAGACCACTGGACCAACGCGCTGAGGGATGCCTTCCGCCAGGAGCAAACGCCTGACGACATCGCCGAAACGAAGGCGGCGCAGACGCGGACCAGGATCAAGGCCTGCTCCTGGTACCTGCGGCACCGCGCGAGTTTCCCGGCCATGTACCGGGAGCATCACCCGGGCAGCGGGACGCAGATCCGCTACGTCCGGATGGACGAGGCCATCGGCACGCTCCTGGCAGACGACTGCTCGCAGGAAGAAGCAGACGCACTCCAGGCAGCGTGCGACGCGCCAGGTCAAGCAGACCCGACACCGAGCCACGTGATCGTGAATATGATCGAGGACTGCATCGCGGACGACGCTGCCGACCTCCAGGTGGCGGCCTACAAGGCGCACCCGTCGTTCGAGGATGCCGTGCTGGTGGGCATCCGGTTCGTCCAGGCGAAGGACTCGATGGAGCGCGCCATTGCAGCCGTGCGCATGGACCGGGTTGCGACGGAGATGCAGCAGCGCGCGTTCTCGCGAGAAGTGAACCCGTTCTCGGTCGTGCGCGACGAGGCCGTCAAGCGCGTCGCAGCATGAACGCGGAGGTGGAGCAGGCCAAGGTACCGGCCGACGCTCCCCCGCTCCATCCGGCAGTCGAAGGGTTCGACCAGTCGCAACTCAAGGCAGTTGCTCGAATCCTGGTCGAAGGCGACGCGGTGCCGATGCTGCAGCAGGCCACCGCACGACAATTCAATTTCAAGAAGCCGACCGTCGCCTTGCGCATGCACATGGTCGAGTACGGAGACGGTTGGGCACGCTTCGAAGATCGCGCGACGGGCTATGGGCGAGTGCTGCTTGACATGGAGAAGCAGACGTCGACCCTGGACGAGATGTCATGGGACAAGCACCTCATGGCTGCGTTCAGGAAGTTGCCAGCCAAGCCTGACGAAGACGAGATTCGGGCGGCTCAGGAGCTGATCAGCAAGACACGCGACAGCGCATGGTTCAAGCGCAAGCTGTGGGCGCTCGAGGCGCTGTACCGACGGGTCGCGGCTCAGGGGCACAGGGGAGGAGTGTCGGAGTGGGAGCTCGTCCCCACGATCAAGCAGTTCCTCCAAGAGGATCGCCTCGCATTCGAGGAAAAGGAATTGATGGCGGCAGGGGCCGGATCAACGATACCTGCCTGGGCAGACGCGATCACGACGGCGCTGTGCGCAGCCATGCTGGAAGTTCAGGACGCCGAGTTTCGAAAGCATGACCGGTACATGGACGGCCTGGCACTGGCGGAGCAGGCTCTGTGCGACACCAACTCGGTGTGGCGGGCGGCCGCGGCGGTCCGCCTGAAAGTCTGGGCAGCGGAAGTGGATGACAGCCGGTTCGTTGCACGCGCGAGCTCGTTGAAGCTGGTCATGGAAGAGGCACGGCAGCTGGCCGAGTAGGCCGCACGCTTGGAAGTGAGGGACAGGTGAGTAGTCTCAAGTTGTCGAGAAGGTGGGAAGAAGGACAGGACCATGAGCGAAGCAGGCGGGACCATCAAATGCAGTCATTGCGATGCCATGGGCAAGGCGCTGGTCGTGGAGACGCGCCGTGATGAGACGGGCGTCTACCGTCGCCGGTCGTGCGGGTTCTGCGGGAGGTGCTTTGTGACCCACGAGACGGCGCCGAAGGGGCTGCGTATGCCTTCGCACTTCGCACGCACGAAGCGCGAGAAGCGTGCTCCCAAGCATCGGGCCGGGGACATCTTCAACGGATCAGCGAAGGGCGGGCCACGGGTGACTTCGGCCGAACTCTTTCGCACCTGGTGACGGCCACAGGAGAAACCGCTCACGGAAGCACAGACGATGGAAAGGACCGACATGAAGATCACGACAGGCCCCGTTTCAAACGAGGACGCACTGAAGTTTGCCGCAGAGCTTGAGGCAGCGCTCGGCGAGATTGCTGAGGGTGTTCGCAAGCCGGGGAAGATTCCAATGGATCCGATGTGCCGGCTGATTCATTTCGCTCGCGACGCGGCCGCGCGATCTACGCCGGCAGAAATCGACTACCCAGCAGCGATTGCGCATTGCTACGCGACGCTCGGCCATGCACAAGGGACAAAAGGCTGTATCGCGTTTGCTCGCGGGGCCGAGTGGGCGAGAGAACAACTGATTGCCGCAACCCCAGCGGCGTAACGTCCGATGCATTGAAGGGAAGACAGCATGCTGTTCAGAACCGTATCGCTCATGGGCTCACATTGGGGCGCGATCTGCGCAACCCTTGAGACGCTGGGCAACGACAACGACAAACGAAACGCGGCGCTGATCCGCGAGCAACTGAGTGGTGCGGTGAAGGTGGTTACCACTCGCAAGAACGTGACGCTCAAGGCTGCGAAGGGTGGCGATCTGCGCGAAACGCTGGTGAGTGAGGAGGTGCAGGCCGCACGCGCTCCTAGCCCACCCAACGCCGTAGAAGGAGAGACCCATGCGAATGGCAGAACGCTTTGAGGATATGAGCCCGCATGGCAAGTTGCAGGTCTTGCAGCAAGACGACGGCGACATGATCGTGACCGTGATCGAGGACACGGAGTCGCGCGGCCCGTGCGCTGGCCTCGGGGCAAGCGTGGAGTTCTGCACCAGCGGTGGCAAGAGCCCGAAGACGTTGGCGGCCCTGCGCGCGCTGATGCTCGCGATTGCGGAAGAGAACACCGAAAAACCTCAAGCCCGATGAGCCCTGGACCCACCGAAGGATAGCGATGACAGTGTGTGCCTGCATGTACGCCGAGTGCGCGAAGCTGGGAAGGTGCCTTGCGACGGAGCCGCATGCCCGAGCGCTGGCCAATCCCCTACCGGTGTATTGGCGCGACTTGAAGACCGAGCCGGTGCTGTTGGGGCAACTGCAAGACGCAGCCGGCCGCCCCATGACCGCGGAAGAAGCATTCGAGCAGCGCGTGTCGTTCGTGTTCAGCACGCAAGACGGCATGACGAAGGACCAGGTTCGAGAAGCGCTGCTCTCCCTCGTACCCATTTCGCCCGCAGCGAAGGAAAAAACTGTATGAAGATCGGTGGCAAGTACAACTGGAAGCACGCGAAGCGAGACCAGTTGATCTACCTCGGCAAGAAGGGATCGTGGCACCAATTCAAGAAGATCGGCGACCCGCGTGAGGTCTGGTGCGAGGTGCTGGACGAAGACCTGCACATGATCGAAGAGACGACGAACGCCCCCAAGCATCACACATGAACCATTGGGATTTCACCGAAAAGCTCGTCGTGGCGATCTTGGTTGCGATATTGGCCTTTGCGTTCGGCTTCATGTATCTGCGCGCAATCGACTACCAAAAAGCCTGCACCAGTATCGGCGGCGAAACCGTATGGGACGGCCGACAGCATCAGTGCACGACGGCTCCCAAGGAGCACCCATGACAGCCGAACTGACGCTCGCGCAAAAGCAAGCCGCCAACGTGTGGGACCACATCGACGATGCGTTGGAGGTGATCGAGCTGGCCCGCGCCGGTCGATGGGTCTGGATGGAGAACACGCAGTGCAAATACATCGAGCTTCGCATCGACATGCGTGATGGAGGCTGCATCGTCAAGGACAGCAAGGGCAACCGCATTGATCTGCCGACGCTGAGAAGGCAACTGACCAACAGACAGTACACGCCATGGCCGAAGGAACGCATGCCGCTCGGCGAGTCGCAGGTTCAAGCCGCGAAGGACGCATGACCATGACAGACGAGGTAGAGCACGAGCGTCGTGAACCAGACGGCTACCGATGGCGCTTCACCGCAGGCGCCGACCGGACTTGGCGACACTGCGCCACGATGCCCGGCTTCGACCCGTTGATCGTGGAATGCGAGCCGCTGCAACTCGTTTCGGCCGCCCAAGCAGAGGTTGCCAGCCTGCAGGAAGCACTTGAGATCGCACTGACCTACAGCGAGCCGGGGCGCAGAGGCGCTATCCGCGCAGCCATTGACGCAGCGAAAACCCGCGGGAAGCGCGACCCATCACCAACGGAAACCCCATGACAGACATTCGAGAGGCAGAGCGCCAGTTGGCGTTCAGTACGTGGGCCAGATCTCGAGGCTTTGGCAAGTCGTTGCCTGCCGGCTGGGCATGGGAAGGCTACGTAGCCGGTTCCGACGCCGCTCAGGCAGAGTTCGCAGCAGCACTCAAGAAGGCCAACGACCAAGCCGAGCACTTCGAGCGCGAATGGTACTTGCGCGGCGACGCACTCGACGCCGCTCAGGCAGAGGTCGCCAGCCTGCGGGCAGATGCGGAGGAACTGCGCTTCTACCGAGCGCACGGTTTCCCCTACGTGGACTTTGAGGTCATGTTCGCCGAGCCGCGCGTGGGCTCCTACGCGATCAATTTGCCGGTGAAATGGCCCAACCCGGAAGGCGAAGGCACCGTCGCCGCGACGATCCTGCACGATTTCACTGTGAAGGCGCTTTACATCAAGGCCCGCCAGCACATCGAATCGCTCGGGCCTGATACAGCCGCAGCCCTTGATGGAGCCGGAAGTCGCGGCTAACACGATGTTCCGACAGCAGCAGACTCGTGCTTGAGCGCGTGTGGCGAACAAGCCAAAGCGCAGACGAACCCAGGCGAGTGAAGAGGACGTGATGAAGACTGAATTTGGCAGTGCGCGACAGTACGTGATGCAGGCGTTGGCCCAGAGCCATCCTGAACTGCTGCGAGCGAGCGACGCGTTCAAGGCGCATCGCGTGGCGGCGCGGAACCTACAGGTGCAGTTGGCCGGCGAGTTCCCGGGCGTGAAGTTCAAGGTGAGCACATCCGCCTTCGGCGCGAATGGCAAGTGCCTGTGGGTGCAGTGGCTGGATGGCCCCACTGTGGATCAAGTCCGACCGCTGGGTGACCTGTACAGCGAGCGGCCGTTCGGCGACATCCGCGAGTCGAAGCCTGAGTTCGTGACGGCGTGGCGCGAAGCGTTCGGATCGGTGGAGACCGTGGTCAGCGAAAGGTCCTACAGCGACGAGGCCATCAGCCACGCATTGCGCCGGCTTGAGATGCAGTTGGGCGAGCGATTCGTTGCGCTGGATGCGACTGTCAACAAGTGCCGCAACCGGAGCATGTTCTCCCGCAGCGTCCTGGTCGACGGGATGGGCGAGGTGAACGCCATGGATCTGGTCGAGCGCGTGCTCGACAACACCGTCTGGTTCGCCGCGGCCTGACGCGACTGTTCTCGGAACAGGAGGAATCGAAATGCTCGCTCAACGTTGGTACAGGTGGTTCGCGTGGTACCCGGTTCGCCTGAACGGCCGCATCGCGTTCTGCAGGACGATCGAGCGACGTGGCTGTGAGGACAAGGGTGGTTCGTGGACGGAGTACCGCGAACCTCCGGAAGTCGGGCAAGGAACGTGCGAAGCGTCGGCCTAGCGGTCGCGGGCGGCGAGCGGAGCGAGGCTTCGACGGACGACCCGTTGGCCGAACATGAGCCCTATCAAAGCCCGCCGAGAGCACCAATCATGACCGTTCAAAAGCGCCGCGGCCTACTGACAAGCGTCGAGGGAATCGACGGCTCAGGAAAATCTACGTCCCTCCCTGCGCTGGCTGATTGGCTGCGTGAGCGCGGTCACGAAGTCGTGATGACACGCGAACCCGGCGGCACTCCCGTCGGAGAGAAACTGCGCGACATGGTCCTGCACATGCCGATGGACCCGCTTGCAGAAGCGCTGTTGATGTTCGCATCGAGGCGCGACCACATCAAGACCGTCATCGAGCCAGCGTTGGCGCGTGGCGCAATCGTGCTGTGCGACAGGTTCACGGACAGTTCGTTCGCGTACCAAGGCGCAGGCCGCGGCTTCAGCATCGAAGTGCTGACCCAGCTTGAGGCGTGGGTGACGGAAGGGCTGCAACCGGACCTGACGCTCTGGTACGACCTGCCGGCCGACGAAGCCGCTCGCAGACGATCTGCGGCACGCGCGGCCGACCGCTTCGAGCAAGAGGAGATCGCGTTCTTCGAGCGAGTCCGGGCCGGCTACCAGCACCGCATGGATGCCGACCCGAGGCGCTTCGTGCGAATCGACGCGCTGCGAACCCGTGGCGAGGTTTGGGACGACATGGTTGCCATCGTCGGTGCATTCCTGCAGCGTACCCAAGAGCGCACGGCCATCGCATCCTGCGTCGCTGCTTAGGCGCCAGGGTGAGCCGTGCACAGTTCATTGACATAGACGGCGGCAGCGCCTCGATTCAGCAGAAGGAAAGAAGATGCGAACGTTGAAGACGGCAGAGGAGATCGCGGCGGAGATCACGTTGCTGAAGGAACTGCTCCCCAAGGTTCGTCACAAGAGCACGTTCGGCGACGACCACCGCGAGGCGATCAAGGCGCAGATCGCGGTGCTTGAATCGCGCATGAACATGGACGCGATCGAGCGGGACTGGGGCGACGACACGGCTGATGAGTACGAGCAGAACGTGCACGAGTCCGCCTGCGAGGCGCACGACTGGTACACGGGGTTGCTGGCAGCCAGTGAAGGCAAGCCGAGCGACAACTGGGCGTCCCTGGTCGTCTGAACCACCATGAACGCGACCGAGCACCTGATGGTTTGTGGCGGCGAAGAGGCCAACGAGGTTGCCACCGCCGCGCTGAGTGTGGCGAAGGCGCTGAGCAAGGTCTTGCGCTTCGGCGTGAACGATCTGAACCCGGAGCGCGGCGTCACCGCTGTGCAGCACCTGGTGGCAGAGTTGAACGACCTGCAAGGCGTGGTCGAACTGCTGCAAGAGGCGGGGGTGGAACTGCTGGGCCTGCACGACCGGGGAGCGATAGACGCCAAGAAGCGCAAGGTGCGCAAGTACATGGGCATCTCGCAGGACAACGGGATGCTCGACGGGGCCATGCCGGCAGCACCCGCGGAGACGATGAAATGGCCAGTGGCGCGCTCGGTGGCGCGCCAGGGCGACATGGGGCCTCCTGGCGAACAGCAACTGCGCGTGATGCTCGACGGTGACAACGATGCCTGTGTCACGGTCGAGCAAGTGCGGCACGGAAGGCTTCACGCCGCAACGGTTGAGTTCTGCAATGGCGGCGCCGGCGGTGGTCGTTCGCTGCGTACGCGAAAAGCCCTGATCGAGTTGATGTGCGCCATCGAGGCCGACAACGCGCAGACGCCGGCTCTCGCATGGCCGCCGGCTGATGAGGGCTTAGGTGAGCAGGTGTCGAGAGTCGAATAGCACTCAAGCATCACGTACACACGGAGCAACAGATGGCAGCGCCCACCAACCTATACGGACTGACCGCCTACGCGCCCACCGGCGCAAGGATCATCAGCACGTTCGAGTGCAACACGGGAACGCACGATGTGAAGTGCTTCCTGACCGATGCCGACGGCCACTTCTTCCACGACCTTGGCGACGACTACACCGACGACGACCCGGAAACAGTGTCGATCGACAACAGCGTCATCTACTGCGACACGAAGGGCGACCTGTGGGCAGAGCCGGCGCTGAAGTACAAGGACGAGGACGGCAAGACGGTTCGTGAGGGCTTGGACCTGCCTCGCGTGAATTCACCGAACCTCGACTTGGCCATCGGCCTGGCGGTCAAAGCAGAGCGCATCGTCGGCATCGACCGCGACGTCTGCGAGAAGGACTGGATCGACGTCGTGAACCGCACCAGCTGGAGCAACGAAGCGCAGGTGACGCAGTTGGAGGCGTTCGTCCGCGAGATGGGGCTCATGCATGTCCTCGCGGCCTACGCAAGGCGCGTGGAGCAAGGCGGCCTGTGATGACCCGCGAAGTCACCGAGGCAGACTTCCGGCTGCCGGAGTTCCGCGACGCCAAGGTCGAGGACTACGAGTTCCGGAAGGACGGAAAGTTGGTGCGCAAGGACCGGTGGGAACGAGGCATGCATCGAATCGCCGATGCGCTCGACATGAATTCGCGCGAGGGCTTCGAGATCGAAGATCTGGTGACGCGGGTCGAGGAATTGATGGCCAAGCACGCCGAAGGGACCGGTTGAGACCATGACGCGTCAAACGACACCGTACACGCGCGAGGCGTACATCCAGGCGGGTTGCCACCAGTTTGGAGGCACAGGGGGCTCGAAAGAAGACCCCGTGGCGATGCGCCTTTGGGTGGCAACAGACGGGTTCCTCTGCAACGGGTGCCCGCACATGCGAAATCGCTGCACCGCCTACGCCAAGCTGGCAAACGCTCCGCTGCACATCAGCCGTTCCGCGCCGGCTGCGGGCGAGTCAGTGCGAGACGAAGCGAAGCGAAGGGGGATCAGCATCAGCGAGGTCCGTCGTCAGCGAGCCGCCGCGGCCAGCGCGTAGAACTACACCAGGAGCAGACATGAGCCACAAGGACAAGGCGACGCGCCAGCGCGAAGCTCAGCAACGCAAGCGAACACACCTGCCCAGACAAGAGGCTCTCGTTGCGGATGCGCTGTCGTATGCGCGGATGAACCGCCACGATGCGAACTCGGCTGACCGGCTGACAGCTCAACGCGATGCGCTTGAGCGCGCCTACATCGAGGCCGGCTACAGCAGCGTCGAGGCGGCAGGCATGGCGAACGCCGCTGCGGACGGCAAGCCCGGGTCGTGGCTGTCGGGCCCGCCGAAGGGTGACCGCGAGGTGGAGCCGGAGTCGGTCGCCGATGCGGTGGCTGCACTGCAATCGATGGTCCCAGGAATCGTGAGCGCACAAGCTGCGCCGCACCCGTTCCGCCCCGCCATCCAAGTCGTGGCGATTGGGTCCGATGGAGCGGAGCGCAAGCTGGTGGTCAACCTGAGCATCCTCGAAATCGACAAGCTCACAAGCGCGCTGCAGTCGGTCGGCATCAGCGTGTTCAAGCTGGCGGCGTGACACACATGCAGTACGACATTCCGTCAGCGTTCAGCATCGTTGCCACCCTTGGACTGTTGGCGGCGGGATGCTGTGCCGGCGTGTGGATCGGTTGGGTTGCGTGGGGAGGCCCGGCCCGGCGCCGGGAACTGCAACGCCACCTCGACCGTGCGGCGCAAATCGTCTGGAACCCACCGAGGAATGCAGATGGCAGCCACGCAGGGCAGCCGGTCGGGGACTACGGGTGGCTGTCGCGGCCTGGCGGGTTGCTCCCGGCTTCAGAAGCAAGCAGACGACTGTCGCCGCTGGCCGGCGGCTTCGATGAACAGCCGCAAGGAAGTCCATGTGACGGGTGACTGACCGTTTCCCAGCCCGGCGCGCGAAGAGCTTTTGTGCCGCGTGCGATCCGGACAATTGGACCCATGAACACCAAGACCGTCATCGACAAGAGCACGCTGCAAAGCCATCGCCAGTGCCCGCGGCGCGCTTGGCTCGAAGCGCAAGGCACCGTGCAACCGAAGTACACGCCGTCGGCGATCGCCATGCTCGAACAGGGCAAGATGGTGCACGCGGCCGCACGCGGGGGCTGCCCCGGCGCGGTGACAATCCCCCCGGAACTGAAGTTGGCGGATGCGGCTTTGCGGACGGCAACGACGATCATTGCCGGCGCGACGACAATCATCGAGGCGGCGTTCGTTGCCGGCACGCTCGGCGTGCGCGTTGACATTCTCCAGTGCGACTCGGACGGCGTGCATGTGACCGAGGTCAAGAGCGGGTCCGAGTTGAAGGACAAGTACCTGGACGACGCGGCGATCCAGTACGCGTGCCTGACGGAAGCTGGGTTCAAGGTGAAATCGGTGGCGATCTCGCACCCGAGCACGGCGCGAACCCTGCAAGAAGGCCAGCACCCGTCGTCGGTCCTTGTTCGCGAAGACGTGACGGACATGGTCCAGTGGCGGTCCCTGCGCGTGATCGCGTGGTTGACCGAATGCGCCGACACGCTGTCGGGCGACGAGCCGGCGACGGCACCCGGCGCGCAGTGCGCCGATCCTCAACCGTGCCCGTTTTCGGGTCATTGCGGCACCGTGGCGAAGCCCACCGAAACTGACTGCGCCGCGTACCTGCCGAGCAAGGCTGGGCCGGTAGCCGAGTGCATCGAGGCGGGGATCACGACGATCAGCGACATGCCACCGGGTGCCTTCACCCATGCGCGGAACGCGCTGGTGCGCGAGGCCATCATGAGCGGCAGGCCCGTTGTCCGTGAGGCCTTCGCTCGCATGTTGGCGGCGCTGCCGTACCCGCGCCATTTCCTCGACTTCGAGACGGCGAGCTTCGCGATCCCGCAACACCTTGGCATGCGGCCGTTCGAGCCGATGCCATTCCAGTGGTCCTGCCATACGGTGACCACAGCCTGCGAGGCGCCGGTGCACAGTTTCTTTCTAGACACCAGCGGGGCCGATCCGCGCCGGGGGTTTGCGGAGTCGGTGCTTGAAGCTGTCGGCGATGCCGGCCCAATCCTCATCTTCAGCAGCTACGAGAAGAACCGCCTCGCGGACCTCGCGGCACTGTTCCCGGACCTGCGCGAGCCGTTGGCGGCGGTGATCGCTCGACTGGTGGACCTGCTCCCGTTGGCGCGTCGCGGCTACTACGCGCCTGAGCAGCGGGGCTCGTGGTCCATCAAGGCCATCCTGCCCACCCTTCCGGGCGCCAAGGCAGCGGGCGTGACCTACGAAGGGCTCGGCGAAGTGTCGGACGGCATGGCAGCGCAGGCGGCGTACATGCGACTGGTCGATCCGACCTACTTGGGCGACATGAACGCGACTCGGCAGGAACTGCTCGACTACTGCGCCATCGACACGGGTGGGCTGTTGTACTTCGCGCGGTGCGTGGAGTCGGTCGCAACCGCCTGACCACGGGCGGCGGTAGCGGTGGCGGAGCTTCGCCACCCAGCATCGGATGCAAGAATCGAGACAAGCGCCAAGGAAGCACAGGTCGACGTGCCTGGAACCACCGAAAGGCAGTTCGTGAAAATCATACTCAGCCGAAAAGGCTTCGATTCGGAAAACGGCGGCGTGGCCAGCCCGATCTTCCCGGACGGCCGCCTGCACTCGCTGCCTATACCTGCGGGCGGCTCGCCGGCAAGGTTCTCGCAGTTGAGCCCTGGCGGCGTCATGCTGGGTCCATTGGTCGAGCAGCTCACGAAGGGCAAGGTGCCAGCCAGTACACGCACCCACCTGGATCCGGACTTGAACCACTCGTCCAGACCGCGCCCCGACGGTTGGCAGCCTGCGTTCGGCCAAACCGGTGCAGCTCAGGGGCACCTGAGCAACGAGGGCGTAGGTGACGGCGACATCTTCTTGTTCTTCGGCTGGTTCCGCCGGGTCGTGCAAGCTGGCGACTCGTGGCAGTTCAGCCGCGGAGCACCGAACTTGCACGTGCTGTTTGGCTGGCTGCAGGTCGGGCAGATCCTGCCAGTGGGCGCGGCCACCGATGAGTATCGTGCGCGACATCCGGGCCTGCGCGACCATCCGCACATGTACGGGCGTCGCGAGGCGAGCAACACGATTTACGTGGCAAGCACCGACCTGGCCATACCCGGGCTGCCCGTCCTGCCAGGCAAGGGGGCAGGTGTGTTCCAGTCGGTGACGGACGAACTGGTGCTCACCGCGCCAGGGCAAACCTCACGCCGTTTGTGGCAACTGCCGTCCTGGATGCGACCCAGCGAAGGTCGAAAGCCTCTGACGTACCACGGCAATCCGGACAAGTGGTCCACCGAAGGCGAGCATGTGCGGTTGGTCTCGGCAGCGAAGGGTCAGGAGTTTGTGCTCGACTGCCAGCACTACGCGCAGGCCTCGACCTGGGTGCATGGTCTGCTTCGCGCCCACGGTTGAGAAGGACGTGAGCAGGGTCAGATCGATGGGCAGAGCACCAAGGCCTTGCCGGTCGGAGGACGAACCGAAGACGGCGGGTTTTCGGGATCGTCGTACAGCTCGACCGGCGACAGCGGTGCGTTTTCCCTGGTGTTCACGACGGACTCGAGACTTACCCAGGCGTTGACGTATCCGATGGCTGGCACCGCGTTTTCGTTGATCACCAGCCGGGTCAGCGTGCCGACGATGACGCGGCGATCGCGATCTGATCCGCCGGTGAGGTCGTTGCGTACCAGGTGGACCTGCCGCTGAGAGAACTGGGGTTGAACCGGCTTGCCGTCCGTTGGCATGTCAGCGGCAGCGAGCATGGCAGTCGCGACGGCCGATGGTCGCAAGCCGGGGATGGCAGCGCCAGCCTGCAGTCGGTCGAGTTCGACGGCGAGCTCGAAGCGCAGGGTGAATCGCACCGTAGTGAACGGCGCGATCACGTACTTCTGGACGAAGCTCGGAGCGGCGAATGACTGGAAGAGGGCATCCTTCGAGGAGTAGCTGGCGATGGTCTTGGAGACTGAGCGGTAGAGCACGTCGCCCTCGACACCGCCATCCATTGAGATCGTCGCCAGGCCACCAGGCGACTTGCTGATGGCGTCCAGATGGGGTGGCTTGACGCTCAGGTCCTGGTCGACCGACCGCTCATTACCCTCATCGGTCGTCTTCCAGACCGTGGTGTGGGCAAGCATGTTGTACGGCTTGCCCAGGTTCATCAACCGAACGGGATCGGTCAGGAACTCGATCTTCGGCGAGGCATCGCGCGGGGCACCATTGGTGGCATAGACCTCGTAGGTGAGACGTTGCTCAGCAGAGGTGGCCGCGCAGGTGGTCGATGCAGCATGCGCTGCAAGCGGCCCCAGGGCAAGGAAAAGGAGCGCTGCGGACGCGCGAAATAGTGCCAACTTCAAGAGAATCCTTGTGCAATAGCCGCGAGATGGCTCGAAAGCCAACGGAGAACGGACAATGTACATGTGGCGTGAGCGGGTATTTGGCCGGCAAAAGACCGGAATGCCCCCGTTACGCGCGACTTTCCTGGAAAGGCGCTTAGCCGGGATCGACGTGCAGGCACGATGTAAGGGTCAAGAAAGTCTGGAACTGGGATGAACAGCACGCTGGAATACTACGAGGCCAACGCCGGAGCGTTTGTTGCGCGCTCGGTGGGAGCGAACATGGGGGCGATCTACGAGCGATTCCTCCAGGGATTGCCGGAAGGGGCCTCACTGCTCGACGCTGGATGCGGGTCTGGGCGAGACGCCAAGGTCTTCCGATCACTCGGATACCCGGTCGACGCCTTCGACGGGTCAGCGGAAGTGTCGCGATTGGCCAGCGAGCACTGCGGCCTGGACGTCAAGACGATGCTGTTCAGTGAGGTCACAGGCAAGGATTGCTACGACGGCGTGTGGGCATGCGCCAGCCTGCTGCACTTGCCCCTGAAAGAACTCGGCGACGCTCTGGCGCGGCTGTGGCGCACGGTGCGGCCAGGCGGCTGCATGTACATGAGTTTCAAGTACGGCGACGCAGAGCGCGTGGCGGACGGCCGGCACTTCACGGACCTGGACGTGTGCACGGGAACAGACCTGTTGCTGGCGCTACCGAACGTGTTCGGTGTGGAGAGTTGGCTGTCGCCAGCCCAGTTGGGAAGGCGCGGGCCGTGGCTGAATCTCATCGCCCGGCGAACTGCGATCCAGACACCTTGCAATTCAGCAGACTAGGAGCACAGCATGACGGTTCAGCGTGGGCACCTTTGCCTAATCGCCGCGGTGGCGCGAAACGGCGCGATTGGCAACGACAACGCACTGCTTGTGCACTTACCTGGCGATCTGCCACGGTTCAAGAAGCTCACGTCAGGGTGCCCGGTGATCATGGGTCGCAAGACGTGGGATTCCATCGGGAGGCCGTTGCCTCAGCGACGGAACATCGTCATCACCCGAAACGCGGCCTGGGCAGTGGCCGGCGTCGAGTCGGTTGGTTCGTTGGAGGCCGCGCTCGAGCTCGTGACGATGGCACCGCGAGTGTTCGTGATCGGCGGCGGAGAGATTTTCAAGCAAGCGTTGCCGCACGCGGACGAACTGGCGCTGACGGAGATTGACGCCGATTTTGACGGTGACGCATTCTTTCCGGTATGGGATCGCTCTGCCTACGAGCAGACGTGGTGCGAGACACATGCGACACCCGACGGTCTGAGCTATCGATTCGCCGACTACCGTCGGCTCCGCCCGGACAGTGAAGTGAATGTGGGGGTGGCTGCGTAGGCTTGGCTTCTCCCGACATCGCGACAGCCCGTCGGCGCGCTTTGTCGGTGCACGCCGAAGCGGAAACTCGAGGCATCAGGAGCCCGCTATGCAGACCAACGAAGCGCTCGACATCGCACCGGACGTAGGCGCCACGTTCGAGTACGGCATGAACGGTATTGGCACCGCCGCGGCGTCATTCCGCGTGAACGCTTGGGTGCGCAGGCAACCCTGGCGCGCGAGCCCCCACGAGATGGCGATGGCAGGCGCCATGATGGCGGAGGCTGGCGGCCGTCGCGCCGTGTTCGCATCCGAGATCGTCGCCGACATCCTTCGCGAGGAGAAGGAAACGCCGCGAGAGCGCCTGGAGTTCTGCCCCCGTGAGTTAGCTACGCATGTGTGCGGGTCGGGTGTGTGTGGCTGCGTTGCTCCGATCGACAAGATCCGCATCACCGGGATGGTGGAATGGTCCGAGGAAATGTTGGCCGACGCGCGCTCCCATGCAATCTCGCTGGGAAGCAGGGGCGAGACCCTGTGCTGACGACAGCGCCAGCGCACCAAGCACAGGAGGTCTGTCGCAAGTGTGCAGGCACCGGCCGGCGCCAGGTTGGCAATTCCGCTGGGCCGACGAGCAGCGGAACCCACGGGCGAACCTGCGTGGTGTGCCATGGCAGCGGTGCGCTGCCCAGCGTGGTGCTGATTCGCCTCACCACGCCGCAACGCGTGGAGACCGAGGCCCAGTACCAGGAAGACACGCATCTGCTGGGTGAATTGCAGTTGGCGATGGCACCGGATGGGGTGCAGGGACCGGCGGAAGGCCTCCGCGAACTCGCTTACCTGATCGAATGCGATTACCACCGAGAATCTGGCTTCCAGACTGTGCCGGCCCAGCTCAAACGACAGATGCGTGAGGCGGCATTGCGGATCCAACAGGCCGTCGGCAGGCGCGGGGAGTGATGCAGTGAAGATTCTGTTGCTGTCTGACCTGCACCTGGAGTTCGCCGGCTTCACGGCCGCAAGGCGCTCGCGCCTGAACCGTTCGCTGATGGAAAGTTCGCACGGTGCGTGATGGCTCACCAGCGGTAGTCCTTCATCTGCTGCACGGCATCCAGCTCGGCAAAGGGCTGGGCGCCAGCGAGCCGAAAATCCGTCCACAGCGTGGCGCCAATGAACCGAACGCCATCAACGATGGCCACGTCTTGCTCGAGCACCCTGACGTTGCTGCCTTCCGCCGCATCCCGCATGGCCCGCACCGTCAGGTCCAACGAACCACCGTAGTGCTCGTGGTTGCCTGGGGTGTAGAGGACCGGCACTCGGAAGCTCTCGCGAGCCCATTCCACCCCGAGGGATCCGGTATGGATGTCTCCAGCCAGCACGACGACATCCGCTCTGAACGCGTCCTATGCCAGCCGGCTCGACCACCTGCTGGGTGGAGACCGCGTGGTGGCATGGATGCACGGCCATACGCACGACAGCTTCGACTACGACATGTACGGCACGCGGGTCGTCTGCAATCCACGTGGCTACGAGCAACTGGATCTGAACCCGGAGTTCGACGGCGGGATGCTGATCCAGGTCTGAGGGTGCCGTGCGATGGCTTCGCGCCAAGTCGCCTTCGAATGCCCGCCGTGATGGTCGACCTGCACTGAGTGCGCGTGGGCCGACGCAGCCCACTTAGCGCGCGAGGCGAGCCCGGTCTAATCACCGGGTAAGCAGCAAGAGTTCAACACCACCTTCTACTTGGAGCAGGACAATGGCACGCCTTCACTCATCCCCGTACACCTACAAGGGCCAGGGCGCCGGCTTCTCGATGGCCTCCATGGACGAGCAGGACGCCGAGCTGCGGCGCATGCAGGCCGCCGCAGACGCACTTCCCGAAGGCACGCTGGTGGGCAAGATCGTGGACTTCTCCGTGGCCGACGGTCGGGCGATGTACCTCGTGAAGAGCGAATCACCGCTGGTGCTGCAGCACATTCCGTTCTTCGACGCCTACCGCGTGTCGCCGGCGCACATCCGGGGTCTGCGCATCGACGACATCCGCACGCTTGTGCGTGGCCAGTCGATGATGAAATCCATGTTCGCCAAGCGAGCGCCGGTCGCCACCGCCTGACGCCAGGCTCACGCCAAGGCCGAAGACACACCACGCAGGAGAGAACAGGATGGAGCCCGTCGCCTTCAACGCACGTGACGCCCTGCTGCTGGCACTCTACGAGACCCATCCGTTCATGATTCGGGCGGCGATCGTGGGTGGCGGCCGCCGGACGGTGGCGACGAACCTGCAGATGCTGTTGAACTCCGTGTTCCACGGCGTCTCATTCGTGATCACGGGGTCAGGCACGGGGCGGCAAGAAGCGCTGTGTGTCGAATGGCTGGAGGGACCTCGCACGAGCGCGGTGCGAGACTTCTGCCGGAGATTCCAGAACACGGAGTTGGGGCGAGAGGGTGAGCCAATCGCGAAGCCGCATGACGCATGGCGGGAGGCGTTCGGCAGCGTTGCGTACGTCGCCACGAAGCGCGGCTACACCGACGACGCCATCGATTACGCGATCGCCGTTCTCGAGCAGAGGCTGGGGCCCGGGTTCGCGGCACTGCGCGCCACACCCAACAAGCTGCGCAACCGGTCGTTGGACCGGACGATGATCCACATGCCGCGTGTTGGCGTGATCGCAGCCGCGAATGCAATCTACGGTGTGCTGGAACAAACGCACTGGGAAACAGCGAGGTAGTCTGGCCATGCGAGTGACATCTGACGATCGCGTGCGGCAATGGCTCTCAGAGCAGGGGACGGCGCTGCGCAGGTGGGATGGCGGACTGTGGTCGCCAGACCGACCGCCTGAGAACTGGACCAAGGGCATGACACCGACTCGAAGCGTTGGCACCGCGACGGTCAAACGCCTGTGGGATGCGAACGTCATTGAGCCGATCACACCGGGCCGGCCGTTCGCGTTGCTGGCATTCGTGCTGGTGAAGGCGTCATCCTGACCGCATCAAACAAGGCAAGGAGAAGCAGTATGCGGGTCTTCATTCACGCGGGCCACTTGAGCGTGGACAACGGGGCCGTCGCGCCGCTGACGGTGCTGTTCGAACTGGCAAAGGCCGTGGACTGCGAGAAGAACATCGGCACCGGATACGGCGACGACAGCCTGGACATCGCGGAAGGCGAATGGGCAACCGTTGAGGCGCTGTTGCTGGACGCGAAGATGCTGTACCGCGTCGAAGGTCGCCACGAGTCGTGGCAGGGTGTCGCAAGCGAAGCGGTGAGAGCGCGGCTGCAGCGGCGGTGATCGGCGGCCGGTGTCCGAGCGCACGCTGGGTAACGGCACAAGACAACAGCACAGACATGACTGCCAGCGCCGGGATGGCTTAGCCATGAGGTGTGGCTAGGCAAAGTTGAGGTGCGGCAGGGCAAGGTGCCAAGCAGCAGTAGCGCTAGGGGTGCTGAGGTGGACAAACAGAAGAACGGAATGCCGGTGGGACAGCTGAACGCGCATGTTGGCGACGAGCTGGTGATGCGGGTTGGCATTCCCGAGACGGGCGGCCGGCTGACGATGCATGCATTCGAGGAATCGTACCCGGTCATGGTGTCCGCCGCGGCTTTCTGGAACGGCAAGGCCGGGCGCTTCAACATCCCCGAAGCGTGCAACCTGTACGAACTGGACATGGCGCTGGACTCGGCTGGCTTCACCGCGATGAGCCACTGGGCCAAGAAGGGGAAGCAGGCCGGCATGGCCGGTGTGTTCCCGTGGACGTACGCTCAGTACATCGAGCTGGCACAACTGGTTGGGGCTTCGTGGTGGAGTCAGCCGGACATGTGTTGCGAGCCGGAAGTGGCGAAGAATCAATCCGAGATCGACTACCGGGTGAACGCCACGGCGACGCTGCTGGAGGGCGCCCTGCGGCTCGTCTACGCATGGCAAGAGGAACTGGCGAAGACGAGCCCGCCGCGCGTGGTGGCATCGTTGGTTCGCCCGCCTGTGCCCGTCCTGCAAGGTTGGGGTGCTGACGACTACCTGCGCTCACTCGACATGCTGATGGCTGTGTGGGAGCGCTGGCAGCCGTGGTTGGCAGCGCCGGCTCTGATCGGCATTGGATCGGTATGCCGACGCAGCCTGCACCACCCCAAGCACGGCCTGTACGCGGTACTGGCTGCACTGGAAGGGCGACTCCCGAAGGGCTCAAAGGTGCACCTGTTTGGCGTGAAGGGCGACGCGCTGAAAAAGATCAGGATGATGCCGTGGGTGGCTTCCGCGGACTCCATGGCCTACGACTTCGGCGCACGGCTGAAGGCGCTGCAGGCAGGCATCCCCAACAGCGTCGGCCTGCGCTCGCAGGAGATGTCCGAATGGATGTCGGCAGCGGCGCAACGGATGAAGCCGGCGGCAGGCGATCAGTTTCGGCTGGAGTTGTTCGCCTGAAGGCGATGGAACTCAGATCAGGAGGTGAACCCGTGAACAGGAACGCGTTGACGCTCGATGGAATCGCGCAAGCCCTGCGCGCTGCTGGTGTGCCGGTGATGAGCATCAGCGAGTCCGACGTGCCGGAGCTGGAAGACGACGAGCTCGCGGTGACGCCCGACGTGACGGTGCAGGTAGGGTACGACTACCTCATCGCCAACCGATGGTCTGAGTGCGAGCAGGCGATGTACCACGGCGAGAACCGGGATCGGAACGCCGCCGGCGTGGCCTTGCTCGCGAGTGACCTCCAGCAGTTCATGGCGGTCGACGGGGCGTCTCGGCAGCAGGCGACGACTTGAACCAGATGACAGAAGGTAGGGCAAGGAAACGCGGGCCTATCTCTCTCGCGCGCACGCAGCAAAGTGACTTTGCAGAGCGGGCTCGATTGAGAAGATACGGACATGCCAGCCAACAAGCGCGGGCATCAACCCCAACTCGAACGTCAGGAGCTTTTCATGAGCGCAGCAGCAGCGAACCAAGCCGAGGTGACCGTGGGTGACGTGGTGCAAATGCCGGCCCGCACGGTACGCCCCACCCGCACGGCGGCGAAGAAGACCGCAGCGGTCAAGGCGGCCCCGAAGACCGGCAGCGGCCGCCGCGCCACGGTGCAGTTGGTGCCCAAGCTCCACAAGGCTGAGATGCGCACCATCGGCCAGTTCATCGCGGCGATCGCTGCGTCGTTCCTGCCGCTGGCGTCCTACGTCATCGCCCACCGCGAAGCCATCACCAACCAGGCGATGTGGGTGCTCGTCGCCGCCGCCCTGCTGTTCTCGGCGCCGACGCTCGCCGACTGGGCCCAAAAGTGGACCCGCAGTTCGACGAAGGCGTGGGGCTTCACCATCTTGCTGGAAGGCGTGATGGTCTTCAGCGGAACCGAATACCTCGGCTACGCCGGCCTCGCCATCCTCATGGCCATCAACTGCAACTCGGCGTGGCAACTGGCAGGCCAGCGCGAACCGGACGCAGCCAAAGCGTGACGACTCGGCTGCCCGGGGCCGGTCGGCGGCAATAGGGGTAGTACACGCGCCTTTTGTGGAGCGAATCTCGGGCTCATCAGCCAAGGTGTTTGTGTGAGACTGCCGCCAGGTGACTGCAAAACCACCGTGCAGCACCAGACGGAAGAGGAAGAAAGCATGTTGAACTTCGCCCAGATCGAAACGCGTCGCGCGGCACTGGCCGCCCTGCTGGCTGAACTGCAAGCCGGCAAGATCGAGTGCATCGAGTACGGCAAGCCCGGCGAGCACTACATGAGCTACGTGCGCATCCGCCACAGCATGACCGCCGGCGGCGTGCAGTTCCATATCCACCGGCTGACGCACGGGATCGAAGGCTCGGGGGAGTACACCCCGGACGCTGGCGAAGCGCTGCGGATGGGAATGGACGCGGTGATCTACTACCACCGCCCGGCCAGCCCGAAGATTCAAGCCGCACTGCGTGCGAAGAACGGCAAGCCCGAGGCGGACCCGGATGACCTGTCGTTCTTCGCGGTCACCGACGAGAGCACGCGGACCGGCGGGCGGCGACTGCTGGGAGAGGATCCCCTCGCGTACAAGGATCAAGTGGTCGTCGAGCTGACGATCTAGGCGACGGCGATTCGCAGATTGGCAATGGCTTAGCTCAGAGGACTCCTCTGGGCAAGGTGGCGTGACAACGTCAAAGGAACGTTCGAGGACGGATATGGTGTTGACGAAGATGACCGAGAGCCAGGCGAGCGCGGTGTACGACATTCTCTGTGCAAGCGCCAAAGCGCCGGATGGCAGTTCGCGGGACAGGTTCATTCGCGAGTTCACGGGTGACCGCCCCGCGAACGAATGGCGGTTCTGCGGATCGCTTGGTTTCGGCGGCAAGTTCCGTTTCCCGCGCATGACGGTCGACTGCTACCCGGAAGATGCAACCGCTGAGCGCAGGGCGGCTATCGAGGCCACAAACGCGGCACTGGCCGACCTTTGTGCAGGCTGGTGCAAAGCTGGTGCGCTGGGGTAGGACCTCTAAAAATGGAGTTCAGCGCGATGCTTGAGGACGAGCAGGAACGAACCGGATACCTGACGGAGCAGGAGGTGGCGGCAGTCCAAACGCTGCACAAGAAGGCTCCCTACGCAGTCACGGGGATCTCGCGTGGAATGTTCAGCCTTGCGCGGCACAGCGGCGGCATGACTTTTCAGGGGTGCCGATACGTCTACGTCGAGCAGTTCGATGAGTGCGTGCGCGCCGACGTGCACAAACACGTCGAAGCCATGCGCCGGCAGACCACGCGCACGGCGCAGGCGCTTTTGGTTGCTGAGGGCAAGCGACTCCAGGGTGACCTCGGGGTCTGATCCCTGGGCCGGGTGGCAAGGAAAGCGGGTAGTTCACGCGATGGCCTGAGCTCCTGAAAATGGGCTAAGGCGAATGGGGTCGGAGAACAAAATCGACCCATCAACAACACGAAGGCGAGCGAAACATGGAAGCAGTCATCAGCGCAGCAGCAGCCCCCGCGGTCAAGCAACCTTCCGTGGTGCTGACGAAGGCGCCGGCCAGCAAGATTCTGGCAACGCTCATGTCGGTCGCCGGCATCATCGAGCGGCGCCACACGCTGCCCATCCTGGCGAACGTGCTGGTGTCCAAGCGCGGCGGCACGCTCGAATTCACGGGCACCGACCTGGACCTGCAGATGCGGGCGAGCGCGGAGGTCGGCCACGGCGACTCCGAGGTGACGACCACGGTCAACGCACGCAAGCTGGTGGACATCCTCAAGGCCATGCCCGGCGAGCAGTCCATCACCCTGACGCTGAACGGCGAAAAGCTGACGTTGACGGGTGGCAAGAGCCGCTTCACGGTGCAGACCATGCCGGCCAGCGACTTCCCGCTGGTGGTGCAGTCCAAGGACACCACGGCGCACATCGAAATCGAGCAGAAGGTCCTGGCCGGGCTCATCGCGCAGGTGCAGTACGCGATGGGTGTGTCGGACACGCGCTACTACCTGAACGGCCTGCTGCTGGAAACCGATGGGAACACCGTGCGCGTCGTGGCGACGGACGGCAACCGCCTCGCGATGTCGCAGGCCGACCTGGGCGCTCCGGTCGCCAAGAGCAGCGTGATCATCCCGCGCAAGGCCGTCTTGGAACTGGCGCGCTTGCTGAATGACGACAGCGGCCCGGCCGACATCGCGGTCACCTCCAACCAAGCCACGTTCCGCTTCAACGGCATTGAGTTCACGACGAAGCTGGTCGAGGGCAAGTTCCCCGACTACCGCCGAGTCATACCGGCCAACCACAAGAACAAGGTCACCTTCGAGCGCGCGATGCTCCTGAAGGCCCTGCAACGCGCTCAGTTGATGAGCAGCGAGAAGTTCAAGGGCGTCGAGTTGAACTTCTCGTCCGAGACACTCGAATTGCGCGCGGTGAACGGCGACCAGGAGGAAGCCCAAGAAGAGCTCGGGATCGACTACGCCGGCGACGCCCTGCGCATGGGCTTCAACGTGCGCTACCTGATCGACGCGCTGGAGAACCTCGTCCACGAC
>Ga0307509_10001170_pt1 | contig 44899 bp, 63 predicted proteins | sample 10_EM_MG_FD_202245 | JGI IMG/M metagenome (GOLD analysis project Ga0307509, IMG submission 202245) | Populus trichocarpa ectomycorrhiza microbial communities from riparian zone in the Pacific Northwest, United States - 10_EM | ecosystem: Host-associated > Plants > Roots > Unclassified | place... | reverse complement strand
GACCAATCGTGATCACCTCATGAGAGCCGCGATGGATCATGACCTCCGGAATCTCAGGTCACGATCAGCCTCATGAGGTCCGAAATCCGCCGAAACCGGTCAAAATCTCTCGTTTGTTTTTCTGAAGGAGTTGCGATGTTGATCGATCACGCGATTTCCCAATACGTTGCCAATCCCCAGTATGAATCATACACTTGTCATACACTAAACGAAAAGGGCCTCAGAACACGAACACAAGAATAACCCTAATCACCTCTTCCTTTTCGTCGTGTTTGCCAGAATGCTCGCCTTGAGCGAAACAAGAGAGTTGACTTGGGTTCTCTGTGATCGTGTTGACTCCCTACGTGCCTTGAGCCACTCCCGCTTGGCTTCGTCCATCTCGCTGGAACCCTCCTCCAATAACTTCAGCTCCGCAGGGAGGCCATATCGCGACTTTGTCGCATTGTCCGCAGCCTCCTTTGCTTTCTCCTCCTTCTTCTCTTCCCTGAACTTCTTGCGGGCTCTGACTGAGGCAGAATACGGATCTTCGTTATACTTGTCCGACAAACCCTGTATCTCTTCCAACCGGGGGGCTTGAACCTTCGTCAGGTAGTTCTGTGATTCCGTTGACTTCTCAAGCGCAACCAGAGGATCCACAAGCTTGTTCGTTCCCTCGGTGTCTATACGTCGAGTTGAGTATCACCACGATAGCACCCTCACGACATGTGCTCACCGTGAATAGCAAACCCGCCATTGTCTTCAGGATTCCAGTCCTCGTCCTTTTGTCTCGCGCCGGATGTAACGACGTACCTTGTGTTCTACGTACAAGCAACTGTAAAAGTGCCCGATGCCATAAATCATGATGCATCACATACCTTGGGATCGGTCTGGATCTCGAACCACCCAGAACACAAGTGACATTTGCACCTGAACGAGTAGATTGGCGTCGAGTAATAATTCCCGATCTTCTTCTTCTCGGCGTTGTATCTCACACCCATTCCGATGTGGTTATTGCATGTACCGCTGTCCATATCTCAGGAGGGGATATCGCGTGGAATGGCAACGGTACGAAACGTACCACCAGATGTTGAACGGCAGTTCGAAACGAGTTATGAGGATACCCTCTCCAATCTTCCTAGCGCGGTCACCGAGGGCGTGCTTTCCTGTTGTTCGTCAGGTGAGCCTGAGACTGAGCCGCCAGTTGACAACCTACTGGCCTCTGTAGCTGTTCAAGCTCCCGTGTTTCTCTCCGTCATAATCGGGAGGATAATACTTGTTGAACCCTGTGGAAAGAGATCGAGCAACCGCACACAAGTACCACAACGAAACGGGAACGCAGACCTTGCATGGCTGGCGTGAGGTGGGGTCAATCGGCAAACTCCGGTCCGATCAAAACCTGCAAACCTTATTTTCTAGATCAACAACTTCCTCGACCACCACCAACCCTCAGGTATGTTAGATATACCTACGGGGTAGGGGGTTGTACGCTATACTGACGATGGAACGCAACCAGTCACCTTCTGACTCTATTACCATGAGTTACGTCGCTAAGGGAGACAAGGAATACGATGCCACCGGCGCCCCCCTTCCACCAGCCAAGATCCATAAAATCAGGATCACCCTGACCTCTGGAAATGTCAGGAATCTCGAAAAGTGTCCGTACCCGGCGATCCTTCTTTTCCTGAGACTCCCCGCGCTCATGCAGTTTACAGTCTCGACAGACCTCATCAACAGGGCCAAGGACAAGAACCTTCGTGTCAAGGGACCCGTCAGGCTCCCCACGAAGATCCTGAAGATTACCACCCGTAAATCCGTGCGTGTTCTGCAGCCCTAAAACCGTTACTGGAATCTGACTCGCGAGTGTAGCCTTGTGGAGAGGGTTCCAAAACCTGGGACCGTTATGAACTCAAGATCCACAAACGCCTCATTGACTTGCACGCCTCCTCCGAGGTCGTAAAACAAATCGTACGCCACCTTTCAACCCTCTGAGTTTCCGACGTCTTACCGCTTGCTCTAGACCAGCTTGAACTTAGAGCCCGGTGTCGAGGTCGAGGTTACCATCTCCGGTTGATCACAATCGTGTAGCAATAGATATCATCGACCGTGTCAACTCTCTGCGTGAGGCTTGGGATAATCGTGCATTAGATACGTGGGGTCTGGGGCACATCGCGAGGACGTGGCATCTGATGTGTAATTATCTCCTAATGGTATGATACGGAGCGGGAACAATCCAGAATGATGATCCAACCTAGAGGTATATCGCAAAACTCCCGACCACAGGACGGTGGTCCGACCTACCTTCCAGTCTTCTCATGGCTCTATCGTCCAGGCTGCCATACCCAAGACATTCAACGTCCCCCTTACTCGGTCTGTAGGTTATAGAACTTGTGGTCAACTCCGTAGGCTCCACAGGGGTCAGTGCGGGATCGGCGGTGGCGGTGGCTTGGCCTGAGTCTCCCCGGAAGAACGGCAGGAAGCGCCACCTGGTAGGTCCGCTTCTGACTACTTGGTCGTTCTTCGTGGTTGTGGTGGTAGGTACTGGTTCCATTGGTGGTGGCGATGCGGAGAGGGGGCTGGGTCTTCCCAGTGTGGTCCCTGTGCGGGAGGGTTCTCGATGTTTCCCTTCCGATTGCACCCGGCCGGCGGGGAAGGAGTGAAGAAAGCCGATACCTAGCGTTTGGTTGACATTGTCCACGAAACTCGATCTGACAACCTCTGGGGCGGAAATATCGGGGGCGACAAACCGCGAGAACACTATGGGACCCTTTCCACCCACATTGGTAGGCATTGGAGAATCGGGGGCGGAATCGGAAGGGGTGGAAACCTCACCTCTTGAGGGCACTGGGGGGGCATGGTCGTGATTTGATAGCTCCGATGAAGTGCACGAGCTAGAAGAGCCCTTTCTGTACCGAATCTTAAAGTTTGCAATGAGTTGACCAACACGGGTCCTGGTCTTTGGATGAGGAACCTCAGACCCGTCGTCATCAGGTTCGGGCTCAGGTTCTATGGTTGACTTCCACAGTATCCTATCACACCTGAGATCCCAAACCCCATTATAAGTTGCAGCAATAAACACGTCTGAGTACCACTTACCAGCTGGGAACTCGTTTCTTGGAGGAGCTGTCGTACACCCCACGATCCTCATCCACTTCCTCGTCTGAGGTTGATCTATATGGGTCGGTCCTAAAGGGGGGCGGTCCGAGAAGTGGCCGGTCTATACTTTTTGAGATAGCCGAGCTCCTGGTGGAGGAACTGTCAAGCATAGGAGGGGTGACACAAGGCATCTTCGAAGATAAAGCCGGGGCCCTCCATTCCTCCAAAGATGATTTCCTGAGTTCATCCGACCACTTGTACAGGCCTGTACTGAGCATGGGAGAGGAGATCGATTTGTTGTTAGGCAGGAGGGATGATGGGGCAGACGAGAGGCGAGCAAGCCACTTTGTCTTAGCTTTCTGTGCCGCGGCCATTGTTTTCACCTTCTGCACAAGGTTTCCCGTACTCGCACGCAACACCCGTGTCCGTGAGAAATAGTCATCTTCTGCGGAGACTCGTTCGGACGGCGACCGGTAGTTTATAGAAATGGTGTTGGATGACGCCACGGAACCCACATCGTCGTTGTCTCCGTAGCCATCCCCGTTTTCCACCTCGGCATCGACAACATCGACATGAACTTCAGGTTCTTCGATCAGAGGGTTATCGACAAGCGCGCTGTCTTGTTTTGGGCTGCGGACGGACTTGGGTTTGAGTCGCTTGAAAGTGCGTACCACGTCGTATTTGAAGGTGGGCGGAAAGCTGATATCCGCCTCGTTGAACCCCACAAAGGCGTCTCCGTGCTCCATCAGGTTCCGTAATTGATCAAAACAGAACGCTTGGGCGAAATCTCTTCGAGAGATGAGCCAGTCTGCGTGCAAGCGGGAGATGTCGAGTCTGAAATTCAGGTCCCCGAAGATGAAGGTATAGTCGAAGCGATCAGTGAGATCCTCTGCCATGAATCGGCTATCGTCACTGGTGAGGAAATCATCAACGGTCAGTTCACCCTGGGTAACCATGAGTAAATGCGTCCACCGGATACAACAGACCAACGTGATACCTTAATCTTTGCCAGGTCGTTGAGGCGGTGCTGAACTTTCCCCTCGTGCGCAGCGAGATGGGCGTTCACAAAAAGCAGGGTAGTTCCATCTAAATTAACGCTGATGCCCAGGCCACCTTTATTGCCAACTCTCCCGCCGATGAGGCCGGTGGTGACAGAAGATTTTGACAAACCTAAAATAATGTCTAACCCTTTGACAGTGCGGGAGGGAGAGCGCCCATACCTCGTACAAGGTGTTTGATTTCGCGATGGACGTACACAGCCAAGTACAAACCCATCATACGCTCCTTGATCAGGATTTCGTACGGCCCCTTCTGGGAAACAGCAGCTTTCGTCGATATCCGTCGCTTGATGTTGGGATGTATGGGAGGCAGAAGTTCACCGTCCACTTTGCGGGACCCATCCCCCGTGATGGGCGAAGGTTCAGGGTTCGAACCTCCAGCATGGGAAAGCCAGTCCTCCAAGATCGCCGTCCACCCGTAGGGCATGGAGGCGAGATCGGGTTCCGAATCGATGGGCGAGATCGATTCCTTCTCTTTGTCTTTGAGTTTGAACCCTGCCCCCAACCCCATTGGTATCCCTGAGAGGAGTCAGGTTCAGGGTATGACCGGAATATGTCTCCTCGACGTATCTACCGCACCTGATGAAGTCGGACATTCCTGACCTGCACTGGGGATCAAGTCAGGGCTTCTGGGGGATCGGGGGGAAAGCAGGAAATACACGACAACGAGATGATATGGATGCTTTCCATTGGCAGTTAGTGGTGGTATTGACGTGAGTGGTGGGTTATCTGGCCATTCGGGGTTATACACCGGGACCTCACCCAACAGCTCTGTGAGATCGCCCTGTGCACAAAATTCAGACATGCAGGAGAAACGGGAGACGACCACCGACCTTCGGCAAAGAATCGTGCATATTCCATGTTACGATCCTCACTTTCAGGAACTTTGGAGGGAGAAATTCCCTTCTTTGGGAAGATGCGGCGGAATTATTGAGGATAGTAGACGCAGGAGTGCTCTGCGTAGAGGGAAAGAAAGCCTGAAATCGCCGCGCGAATGCGTTCGCTGGCATTTGGGGTCAGAACAAGTTCAGATTTTCATGATCTTTTCCAGAACGAACCGAGGTTCGCGGATTGCTGGGGGGTTCTGGTAGTTGCCGAGGGGCGGTCGCCGTCGCCTTCGTCGGTGGTGGGAGGGGGGTGGAAGTTTCGGTTGTCCATAGGGAAAGAATCAAGACAGGAGTAATAACCTGAGCATCTCTCTCCCACTTCCTCTCACAGTCGACGGTAAACGACGCCGACTTGGATGAGAAGAGGGCGTGGGAGAAACATCAAACCTCAACCTCAACCTCTTCCCCCACCCTCACCTCAACCGGACGCGACCATGAGCGTGAGCATGCTCCAGCCAGTGGCTCCAATCGACGCCCAACGGTCTTCGATTAACGCGGAGGGAAAGGAGGCAGGGGTGCGTCGCGGTTTCTATCCAGTTCTGCTGTTCACACCGCTTACCACACGGATCGCATCCAGTTTCTTACATTCAACTATCTCAACAAACACGCGAGGGTCAGGGTCTCCCCTCAGCCCCTAGACCTCGGTGGGGTCCCTGGGAAGGCAAATTTCCTCGTGGTGTCCAACACTCATAGCTGGTTTACCGCGATTACACGTTCGACAACCAACGATCTGCGTTAGTTCATTCAGATTCCACCATAGGGCACATCTCATATCCTTTCAGAACTTTCTTGTTCCCCTCTATCACACCTGCAACAAGCATTTGCCTCAAATCCTCCGGCTGGTGTTGAAGAAATCTCCTTCGAATCCCAACGAACATTCACAATCTCTGGGACCCCAAACCTCCTCTCGCTCGCTTGCAACGACACCAAACTCCTAATAGCCTTTACTCATGGCCCTATTTCCGTTTACGACTGTTCTCAGCTCTTTACCCCTGGCACCGATGAAATCCTCCCTCTTCACACTTTCCCTGGCACTCTCCCTAGTCAACAGATGGAACCAAACCCTGGAGATATGCCCGAACTTGTCGCTGTTCTTCGAGAAGGCGATAACCCTCCCGTTCAGGTTTTGAACACGCAAACCTTTCAACCAGTGTGCGGTTGGAATGCAGGTGGGACGCCAGAAACTACCCCTTGCGCTCGTGAGTTTTTATCCCAAACAGCGGATGCCACTTTCCTGAGAGCTTTTTAGTGAGTTGGTCGCCACGCGGGAAACAGCTCGCGATTGCTCTGCAGAGTGGGGACATCGTCACCTACAGCCCTACAGCCTCAGGCTCTCCAAAGACGACCATCCCAAAGCCTCCGGGAGTGGCGGGCAGTCGTGTACTTTCCACGATCTGGCTGGCGAATCCAACATTTCTCGCCCTATATGCCCCCGTCGGACCTCTGGAGCCCAAGATGCCTCAATCGCATTACGTTGTGAATTTCGACACCAAGTCCAGCACCGCTACCGATATCTCGTTGTCCCCCCCATATTTCCCCTTCCCGGGTCTTCGAAATCCCGGTGCATTTGTTCTCGTCTTCCGGAATTGGGATCCAGTCAAGTTCCTCATCATCATCGGAGACAGCACATCCCAGGATATTGGTTCTATCGGATGCTATGTGGAAGCTTCTGGGGAAGCGTGGTACAATCTCAACGTTGACGAGGCGTATACGCCCAGTCTTCCGTTAGATAAAGACATGAATGACACCATCCTTTTGGGCTTAGACCTCGACCTCACCGCCACAAATAAATACGACCACCTTTCCCCATCGGGCGAAAAGGTTGAGGTGCCACCCCCACCGATCATGTACGCATACTCCAGTGATGGTACATTTATCGGATGGCATGTCGTCAATGGTACTGCCAAAATGTACCCGGGCATGAAGAATGTGACTGGGGAGTCTTCGGCCGATGCCCCGATGAGTGTCACTCCAGCCTTATCTGCCATGAACGAGACGTCGTCATCGGGGCCCGGAGTTATCCAACCTTCCACCGGCTTCGGTAGTCTCGGCAAGCCACCCCAGCCTACGTTCGGCTCGACGGGATTCGGTCAGTCTTCCGGCACGCAACCCACTTTCTCCCCTGGAACAGCAACCGGAGGTTTTGCGGGTTTTGCAAACGGGGGCAACGTCTACGGCTTTTCTCAACCTTCGTTTGGCCAAACAGGGTTTGGGCAGTCATCGCAGTCATCAACTTTTGGCCGACAAACCTCCGCCTTTAGCCAAACCCAAACACCCAGCGTGTTTGGACAATCCCCCACCTTCGGACAGACAAGCCAACCGTCTGTTTTCGGGCAAACTGATCGGTCGTCATCGTTCCTGAAACAGGCATCCTTTGGTCAGCACGCATTCGGCCAAACGTCCCCCTTTGGCTCGAATGGGACACCAGGAGGCGAGCCCGGTACCTTCGCGAACAACAACCCCACCTTTGGTGACACGCAAGGAGACCCGAAGTCCTCAGATATGATTAGGGAAGTTTCGATGGGTATCGACTCCGGTGATGGTGGTTTCGGTGGCCTGTCCTTGGGGAGCGCCGGAGACCCGAACTCCGCCCAAGCGAAGGGTCAGGGTGGTTTGTTCGGTGCCGCCGTGAGCCAACCGTCTGTTACGCCAACGACACCCCCCTTTGGTTCTTCGACCATCAGCCCAGGGTTCGGAGCATTCGCTAACTGGAACCAGGCCAAGCCCGATGCACCTTCACCACTGAATTCACAGCAGGATACCCCAAAGCCAGCTTCCGGGTTTGGACAGACTGGTTTCGGAACCAAGCCAACCCCTGCTTTTGGACAGCCCGGGTTTGGATCGACGTCCACCTTTGGTCAGACTTCATTCGGGACGCCCACGTCATCCACCTCTTCCGTCACCCCCCCGTCCGGCGGTTTCGGCGCATGGAGTGGCTCAGCACCCTCTCTGTTCACTCCGGGGAGTTCTACGACCACAAAACCCGCATGGTCATCGGATAAAGACAACTCACAGGCGGAGTCCAAGCCAGGGCCGAACCCCGACCCTGCCCCACCACAAAAGTCAGACCCCACTACTATTCGGGATCAACCAAAACAAGGGTCAACCACCCCGAACAGATCCCAACAGGATGTCACCGCCCCGTCGCCTACTTCCTCACCGGAATCACCCAAATCCCCCACAACCCTCGAAGCCGCATCCTCGCTGCCATTTGGACAGAGTCCGTCACCACCGCCCTTCGGAAAGTCCGTCGCGGATAAACCGCCCCCCGTTGGCGGAGCATTCGCCAACCTCAAACAGTCCACCTTCTCGCTTGGCGATAGTGTGTTTGGGGCTCCGGACAAGAGCTCTCCGTTCTACAAATCCGTACAGACCACGCCGACCACAACCCCGGTCAAAGTGTCCGCTTTCGATACACCTGTGACCACGTCCCCATCTCCTTCGAGCACCACCCCAGTCTTTGGAAGGTCCTCGGTCTTTGGGCACCCCACTCCTTCAACAACGCCGAAAGCACCAGCGATCCCCAGCCCCACAACCGGAGGGTTTTCTGCGTTTGCGAACACAACTGGCCCTTTCGGAAAGGTGGAGGGCGCTGGAAAGTCCTTCAGCGATCTTCTGAAAACCCCAGACAAAGCTGAGGAGCCAACCAAACCCACTCAACGACCAAGTGTATTTTCGCTCCCCGATCCCCCCGAGAAGGACGAACCGCTGAAGACACCAACCAAAGTTTCCCCTATCGCCTCGACGGTATTCTCTCTGGCGAATCTGACCCCCCCACCGGACTTGGCGTCTCTGGGACTTGGGACCCCCTCTTCGGATGTCGAACATCCCAGCGGAGACGAGTATAGCGAAGACGGCAGCAGTCAGCAGTCGGGAGAGGAGGATGGGGAGGATGGGGAGGATACCGAAGAGTACGGCTCAGACTCTGAGTCAGGCTCATTTTTGGACGAATCCTTGTCGTATGAGGACATTGGTGCTCACCTCGACGAGGAGGAAATAGAGGGGCCTCATGAACTATCTCCTGTCGCTGAAGAGACTACGCTGCCTCTCGAATCTGGTGATGAGGGAGATACGACGCAGAGCCCGAGGAAGAAGAGGCCAACCCCTGATCCAACGAAAGTTGCCTTGCCGGCCTCACGGGAACCTTCGGTACAACCCGATTCTCAGTCTTCCTCCGGTTCCCCTAGTGTCACCCCAAGGTCAACAAATACTAAGCTTCCCTCTCCCGAGACAACCTCGGTGCAGCAGCCACGCGAACCGAGCACCACGCCACCGTCGACACCTGCGAAACTCAGCCCCACCTTGCCCACTCCTTCCACCTCGTCATATGGTATCGGACTTGGGAGACCCCCTGCTAAGCCAACGCGGAGCTCACCGCTGACAGGTGATCCTATCTCAGGCCAGGGTGCTCCAAACCAGCCATTACCTGCTGTTACACCATCACTTCCAAAACCACGGCCGGCATCTCCGAAAGTTGCTTTTGGCCAATGGAACACTCCGGGGTCACAGAAAAAGAGGCCCGATCTATCAAAGATACAACCGTTTTCCCTTGGAACACCATCCGCGGAGGCAACGTCCGAACCGGTAAAAATGCCCCTTTTCGGTGTGCCGCCTACGCTAGGAACAACCCCCTCCCCAATTCGCAAGCTCGGAGGGTCGCCCTCCCCCAGCCTTGGCACCGCGTTCACTCCCCCCCAACCTACTCCAGGGGGTGGGTTCTTCGATGAACAAGGTGGTGCCCCTACACAACCCCTACCCAACAACTTGTTCGGCAAACCTTCCGGGCCTCCCCCCGGAGGGCTATTTGGTAGACCAGCGGCAGAAAGTTCGCCCCAACCAAAAGAGGCTACACGGACACCCAGACTCCCCCACAAACCTCTTTCCGTCCCAACGACGCCACCGGCCCCCGACACACAGACTAAGGCTACTTTCCTCGTTTCCAGACAAGGACTTATTACTCCGCCGGTTGTAACTCCCCCGAAACCCATTCAACCGCCTATCCCGGAGCCGTCGCCTGCGGATGGTTTGCAAGCAGAATGTCAGTATCTGTACCTGTCCATGAACAAGGATATCGAGGAGGTAAGCTGTGGCTTGTATTTCTGAACTTCGAAATCGACCTTGCTCATTTCGACTAGTTGAAAGGGGCTGCCCAGAAGCTGTCACAAAGGAAGACTGAACTTCTCAAACCGAAAGCAAACTCTCCCCAACCCCCGCCGGGCATTCGTAAAGACGGCTTGGAGGACGCGCAGAAGTGGTCCTTGCCCGACGTCCCAGCTTACGGGAAGGTGATGAAGTCACTGCACGTAGACATCACCGCATTGAAGGAGTCTTGGGGGTCATTACATCAGGCGTTGGCAGAGATCGAAGGAGACATGCTGAGAGGTGTGCTATCTCGTTGCCCAGATGAAGGGGTCCACTACTCACAGCCTGGACAGGGTCTACTAGAAAGGAAGAGATAACAAGGTTTAGCAAAGCTGTCAACAACCCCGACTTTTCCAGGATGCTGAGGACACGGAACCTTGGCCCAGAACATCTGGAGAAGCAGACTAGGTTAAGGAAGCAAGTACGAGTACGTGTTTGCCTGATGCGTCGGTTTACACCGCCTCACATCCCATAGAGCATCCGTGACAGGGTAGAGAAGCTGGAGAGCCACCTGCAAGCCGCCAAGGGGAAATTGGAGAGGGAAAAGTCAGGAAAGACTGGCTTTAAGTGAATTTGAATTATTTGGCTCCACGTCGATCCCCATTCTCACCGCGATTTCTAGGGCACCCACTCTGGACACTATCAACCGGACTTACCGAAACATTGACATCGCAACCACCCGACAGATGGAAGATATCAATAAACTATCCTCACGAATGTCCAAACTGGACCTCGAGTCTCTCCAGAAATCCAAGTCTACCTCGACGCGAGATAAAAGACTGCCGGATAGGTCAAGCAAGGGTGGAAAGGCAGTCAATATCACATCCTCCATAGCTGCGGCGGCTGCGACGACTTTGAACGCAGAACGGTCCGCGTACAAGCTGAAGAAGGTTCTGTTGAGCGTCCGCGACAGGCCACTTCTCAATGCGAAAGCTTCGACAACTGTCAGCACCCGGGTAGAGTTCAAGACGCCCCGGAAGCCCAGTGGCGGCCACCCCGACCCCACAAACGACGCACCCACGACACCCCTCCCTCCACAAGCAGCCACTTTCCCAACTACAACCCCTCCTTCACTATTGAGTGGAGGAAACCGGAGGGCAAAGCACCACGCCAAATCTGCCTGGTCGTCGAAGAAACCTGAAGGCGAAGGCTCACCTTCCCCGGCACCCGCGACATTTGACTGGGGCCCACCACCTGCAAGTCTTGGTGGACAAAAACCGCCTCCCAATTTACCCTTCTCGTTGTTACCTTCCACACCACCGCCGGGTTCCAACAACAAATCACCTGGCCTCCCTTTCGCATTGAGGTAGTTATCGTGCCGTAGAATTTGTTTGCCCCTGCTCCCCATTTCGCGCAGTATTCAGTAGCCCGTGCATGTAAGCACATCCAGAGTTCAGTGGACGCAAGAGATTGTGAATGTATTATCGGAATTCGGGGTATACACGCATAGAAAGCAATTGAAAAAGCAAGAGAGGGATCGTAAGTGTCGTGGAAAATGTCGTAAACGGTTCGTCAGGTAACCAGTGGGCAGCGGATTGTGGATAAGGTGGGTAAAAGTGGAGAGAAAGTAAGCAGGAGGGATAGTGGCGTACAATTAAATCTAAACATCCCGAGGGGAAACAGGACGCCAATGGTATAACAAGGGGTCGGGTGAAGCACTAATTACGGTTTTAACCCTTTCCCGATGACTTTCTTGAGCACCACCCGGAACATGACCGCGCAGACCCCGATTCCAACGAGGAGGACGTATTGCGAAAGCGCAGAGATTGACTGTGGGTCCATGTTTTCAAGCACTCTCTTCCTCCTCGCGGCGGCCGAAACCCTTGGGTCAACAACAGTGTGAGACGAGGAGCGGTGGGATTGGGGCTGTGTGGCCTTTCTCCCCGCTTCCCGGACTTTTTCATGTAACTCCTTGTTCTCTTGATCTGCCTTCTCGATCTTCTGGTTCAACCGGACCTCGACCTCGACCATGTGGGAGACCTTCACCTCAACTTCCTCCAATCGTTTCTTGTACTCCTCGAGCATGAGGGTCGTGGACTTGACCTGGTCCTCGAGTTCCTCCTCCCGTACGCCCTTAGACGGGGTTAGCTCAGGAGCTCGGATAAGACCCGAAACCCGGGAGACGGGGGGGTCATGGGGAGAGAAGATGGCGGTAACGATTCGCCTCTTGTCTCTAGGTTTCTTGCCCGTACTCCCCTCTCTTGAATGGGACTCGATAACGGTCGAAAGGTTACTAATAGTCGCGCCGGGGTTGATATCGCAGGAATGGGGGGCATCTTGGACGAGTTTCTTGACGGTGATACCAGGCTTATCGTCAAACTCTTCCCAAGCTCTCGCACCCCAACTAGAACCCAGTTCATCGCCCTCTGTTTCAAGGAGCTCTTCAACGGTTGGTTCTTCTATCGGTAGCTCTCTCAAGCTGGGATGGACAGGGATTTGGGGTAGGGGCCGTTTACTGGGCGATCTGGACGGCGAGTCGGCAGCTAGAGGGGAGAGGGGAAGAGGGGAAGGCGCGGAGAGCTCGGGGAATTGGGATGACGCCTCGACTGGGCTCTGGGCAATCACGTCTTGGTTGGCATCGCACTGGGCAATGAAGGCGTTCCGCTCGGCAAGCTCGCTGAAGGAGGAGTCGGAACTGAAGCTCCCACTCCGTTCAAAGGATTCGACCATACCGCGGACACGACCGTTCCTGTATCGCCTGTATGGTTTAATATAGTGTGGCCCTGGGTGATCACCGTCTGTGGCATTACGAAAGGGTTCGAGGGAGCTTGTGGAGGAGTTGGACATGTTGAGGAAGAGATCGTCATCAGGGTCACCATCAGCGGTAGGACCCCAGATCTTGCCCTTGAGGACGTTACGGCGGAGATTGCGAGAAGATGTGAGGAGTGCGTCCTTCCAGAGTTTGTTCACTCCCATTCTACGAAAGAAACATTAGACAAGGGCACCGGGATGGGGATTATCTGGGACGCACTGATCAAAATCTTGTTCACACAACCGCAAAAACAAGCGACCGTTAATCTTTGAATCCTTAACGAACGTGGCGATATCACGGGCGACTGGGAGGGGGAGGGACATGGCCTCTCCAGACCTGACGCGGAGGGCGGTGGTCAAGTATGAAGAAAGTTGAGAGGGAGTCCAGAGCTTCGGGTTTGTTGGGAGATCCTCGAGTTTGACCGGAGTGATGTCCAGGTCGGGTATAGTGGGTGGGAGAGTCTCCGCACGTTTGGATCTCTTGGGGGTGACCCATTGCCCCGGGCTGGCCGACGGTTCGTAGGAAGGGAGAGTGGACGGATGAGGGGGTGGAGCGGGTAACGGCCGTTTGTTGGGGGGCTCAAAGGAATCCACTCCGCTGAGGGATTTGCTCAACCGATGAGTTCTCCTCGAAGGCGAAGGCATATGTGATGGGTGGACGGTCTCTTCATGCTTCCTGGCCGTTGGGCTTGGAGGGACATAGTAATGTCGAGAGACCTGAGTGTTCTGGGAGCTCGAGTTTGATCTAGTCAGCAAGCCGGTGGAGGTTGTCTTGATAGCATACGGGTGGGGATTCGGAGTTATCTTTGAAGTCGAGACGGAAGGAGGGGCTGGCGTGGTGACCACTGCACCACTGCTCATGACGGTCTGGAGTTTGTTGTTGTGTTGCGATCAATCCGCCTCCAGTTCACTCTCGCCACCACTTGGACAGATCCGCTCTAACGAGTCTCACTTGCACCCGGCTCTCCACGACTTGGAAAGCGGGACAGCCCGAGGGCGATACATCGCCTTCTGTATCGGTTAGTATTCGGCGCCTTCTCTCGAGCTCCTCGCCGCGCACACACATCCCTGTGGCAGTCTAGGGCTCCCTGACCTGCCATCACACCACCAACACCATCATCCCTGGCGACTCTAACGGGACTGCTTTGGCAAACCCCTCACGAATGCCCTTCGTAGTCTAACCCAAGAAAGATGATGGGAGGCCGGTTGCGGACCTTGTTAAATAGAGGGTCGATGTGTCTTGCATCCCTTCCTGATAATCAATTCCCCAGGTTTGGCGAACGATTGAGCACTCGCGCACTCACTCACCACCAGACACGGCCGGACTGACCCCTGACAGGGGAACGCCGTGATGCGCCAACTGCGCTCGAATGGACCCTCGGAAACGACCCGGGCTGGAGGTGCGCGGTCACCCTTCGCTATGCCCAACATGATTCCCCTCTGGGCCGCGCTTGGGCCAACGCCAATTCGCCGTCATTGTGGGGATCGTGCAACCACAATAAGGAATAGGCAGACGGCCGTCATGCCAACAGCATCGCCACTGTGGTTGGGCCAGGGTGTGGTATCGATCTACAGCAACCTCTTGACTTCGCCGGCGAATACCCCGTGGACCAAACCGAGGAGCTTCTCGAGTGGAAGATTATGATGTTCAACTGTGGCCCATGACCGGTGTACTACCCATCGGCGCGCATTCAGGTTTGAATGCCGGGCGAGTAGGAACTCGGGTGGGGTTTGAGTTTGGGCACTCGTAGGTGTTTTGGAGGGTCCGTTGGGAGGTTGTTCTCACACGGGGGTGCGGCGCGAGTGCTGGGCATTAGATACTACCTATTTCCGTTCGGGCTCGCTGGCCGGACATTTGGACCGCCAGATGAGGTTTTGAGGTCGAGTCGGACCGTGGCCACTGTCGTATAGTAGGGATTGTATAAACTGGCGAAATCCCGAAATGAGGAATACGCGATGCATAACGCATCACCGCTCCGACGGCCCTCCGCCCTTCATTGAGGCGAGGGCTATCCAAAAAACCGCCAGTTCACACTCATACGATTCCGACTGCATTACCTTTCATCTGTCGACGCTGGCGGCCTGGGATGCGGCCCGACCCGTGTGTTCGTGAAAGCGCAAAAGCCATCAAAGCCATTGTCGGGTTCCACTTCCAGGTCTCGGATCTTGAGTGTGACCACCACCATCCTGACACTTCTTGAATGCCTTTGCTCAAACGTTCCCCCCTAATCCTCAGACGATGCCACTCGACCACTTCATCTACTCCTAAACTCGTTGTTGGTATCCGGAAAGAAGATCCGTCCAGGACTTGGGAGCGTCGTGCTCCGTTGACCCCGGATGCTGTCCACCGTCTCGTCAAGTCCACCGGCGTGGACGTACTCATTCAAGACTGCGAAAGAAGAGCGTTCTACGCTTCGGACTATGTAAAAGCTGGCGCCCAGGTCCACAAGACCCTCGAGCCCGCACACATAGTGCTCGGAATCAAGGAAACTCCGATCAACCAAGTGTTAACCGCGCCCGTCATCTCTCCATGGACGTCCAAGCCCGTCCCGAGAACACACCTCATGTTCTCACACACCGTCAAGGGCCAACCTTACAACATGCAGCTGCTTTCTGAGTTTCTTGCCGCACCTTCGCGGCCCGATCCGCACCTGCTTCCAAGGTTGATCGACTACGAACTCTTGACGGATGATGCTGGAAAGCGTACAGTCGGTTTCGGTTGGTTCGCTGGAGGTCAGTACCGTCCAACAGTCTATGTGGTACCTCTGGTTAACATTCGATCAGTGGCCGGCGCTCTGGAAACTTTGGCCGCGCTTTCACAGGCCCTGCTGCAGCAAGGCGTGGCGTCACCATTCCTTGTACGTCTAAACGATCGACAACTAGAAACCATGACATCACCTTACCCTTCCCGTCCAGCACACGCCTCGACCTCATACACTCCCTAACCTTCCAGCCGTTCGGAGGGCATTCCGGGCAGTGGGGGACAACATTATCGAGCATGGTACCCCGAAGAGCCTTGGGCCGTTCGTGATTGGTCTTACAGGGTGCAGTGGTCGCGGTTAAATGTGGCAAGTCATCCCCTAACCCACGCGTCACAGGACAGGAAACGTCGCCCAGGGTGTTTTGTCGATCCTTGCCGAGTTACCTATTGTCCAGGTTAACGTGAGGGACCTACCGGCCCTTGTTTCAAACCCTGGTGGGCACTCCCATTTTGGACTGATAACCCTTTCTAAACGAGCCCCCCAGATACGGACCTTCGCAGGGTCTACCTTGTTCACGCCAAGAGCTCCGATTATTTTGCCCGTGGAGATGGGACATACAGCCGCGAGGACTATTACGCCAACCCTCACGAATACCATTCTTCCTTCCACACAGGTGTTGCCCCGTACCTCACTACCATGATGAATGCCGTTGGCTGGTCTCATGGGTTCCCCCGGTCAATAACCAATGAGCAACTTCCGATCGCTCTCGAACTCGCTCGGAAGGTCGCCACGCTTTCTGGTAACCCCTTGGGAAGGTTTATCAGCGTTGGCGACATCAGCTGTGATGTCCGAGGCGGACTCGAGTTCCTGACCCACAGCACCACCCTCTGTGATCCATTTTACGTCAGTCGACCAACAAATCTCCCCTCACACCTCCCCGGTGTACAAATGATGGCAGTGGACATCCTACCCACAGCGCTCCCGATCGACTCATCGACCCACTTCTCAAACGTCCTTGTCCCTTACCTTGAATCCCTCATCGCCGGCTATACGGGCTCCGACCAAGGGAAGTTGAAGGGTGCCTTGGCTCAGGCTACCGTGACCCAAGAGGGGCAACTGCTCGAGAAGCACACTTGGCTCGGAGAGAGGGTTGAATCCTGGAGGACAAGCAGCGGTGCGAAGGCACAAACGGCGACGAGGAAGCAACGCATTTTAATGCTTGGTAGTGGTATGGTTGCTGGCCCAACCGTCTCCGAGATCTGCAAGCGGGGCGATATTGAATTAATCGTCGGTATGTCGCCATCCGGAATGTCACGAATAGCAATTCTCATGGACTCGTCCCCAGCCAGCAACTCTCTGTCCGAGGCAGAAAAATTGACGCGTAAACACGAGAATGCGAGTGCAGTACTCGTCGACATTGCGGACCAGGCCGTTGTGGGGAACCTGGTTAGTAAATCAGACCTCGTGATCAGCTTGCTCCCCGTTCCCTTCCACCCCAGCGTTGCCGAGCTCTGCATTGAGCACCGTAAGCACCTTGTCACAGCCTCATACGTCTCTCCTGCCATGAAAGATCTCCACGAAAGGTTTGTCCCCCCGTGCGCTTCAAGGCGCCAATGTTGATGAAATCCCACAGAGCGTTAAACTCCAATGTGCTGTTGTTGAATGAAATTGGGTTGGATCCGGGCATTGACCATTGCTCTGCGATCTCGCTACTCCAGCGCCTTCGCTTGGAGAACAAGCGCGTCGTATCATTCACCTCCTTTTGCGGTGGAGTTCCCGCCCCGGACAATGCGGAAGGCGTCCCACTGGGATACAAATTCAGTTGGAGCCCACGCGGTGTTTTAAGTGCCGCCCTAAATGGATCGAGGTTCAAACTAGGTGGAAAGGTGCCAATGGTGAGTTGGCTCCTAGTGAACCTGCGCTGACGTGACATGGGCAGGATTGGCAAATACCAGGAGAGGAGAATCTACGATTCGGCTTCTCCGATGTCCCTGTTTCTGATGTCTTGAAATTCCAAGGAATCGCGAACAGAGACAGCATTCCGTACGCAGATACCTACGGGCTGGGAAAGCTCGAGGACTTGAGAACAGTTTTACGAGGGACACTGAGGTGAGAACAATAATAGCATGACTCATGCACCATAAACTCATCACCCGCATAGATACCCTGGGTTCTTACAGCTCATGGACATCTTCAAGTCTATCGGCCTTCTTGGCACAGAAGCCCCGTTTACGATTGACGACTGGCCATCGCTCATCCGAACCACCTTGAAGAGGAAGTTGGGTATCGACATCGGGTCCAATGACTTGGCTTCTGTGTTGTCTGCCGCCAAGGATGCAATCCCAACAACGACTGATGCTCATCAACTCCAAACGGCGTTGGAGTACTTGTCCCTCGTCCCTTCCTCCTCCCCGGCACCACCTGTCCTGAAATCCAGCGCTGCACCAATTGACCACTTCGCGAACCTCTTGGCGCAGAAACTGCGCTACGAGCCTCATGAAAGGGATTTGGTTATCCTTAACCACGAGATCATTGCCCAAGATGTGTCAGGACGAGAGGAGGTGCACTCTTCCTCGTTGATTACGTATGGACGATCTGAGGCCTCGGCAATGGCCAAATGCGTCGGTCTTCCCGTCGCCTTTGCCGCTCTCAAGGTTCTAGACGGACGGGTGTCCGCGAGGGGTGTCTGTGGACCTGCAGTCGAGGAGAACTTATGGAAAGGCGTGCTGGACGGCTTGGAGGAGGTTGGGTTGGGTATGAAGGAGACGGTGCGGCCAATGGCCTCCACTTCCATCACGGTCGAGAACACGCTGGTGGCTGGGCTCCGTGTGATTTGATCAGTCCCATTTCTCGGTACTCCTCAGCTGTAGTTGTATCATTTAGGATCCACGATCATTATCTATTTCTCGGTCGGTGGGTAGTCGAATGCTCCGCAGGATCCGTGGCGCCCCTACCAGCGTCAGATGAGATGTTCGCGGGTGTTACCCAACTCCAGTTGATCGAGAGGTAGCGATCAAGAGATGATGCAGAGTCCGACAGACCTCGACACGAGAGATCCATTTCAACTCCAACGACTGGCAGACGAACTCCCGGATGACGACGGCGACGACCGACCACTGGACAGCCAACACACACTACCGAGTTACAAGCCTCTCTCTCATGATGATCCCCACCTCTCAGCCGAAACATTTGACGTGGAACTCTTCCTTCAATCACGTTCCTACACGTCCCTGCCCGACCTTCGTACAGAACTAAGAGACTATCTAGCAACGCTCAAGGAAGAGCTTGTGCAACTCATCAACGATGACTACGAGGCTTTCATTAGCCTCAGCACGGACCTACGTGGTGAAGGGACGCGTTTGGAACGCCTCAAATGGCCGTTGGCGGATCTCAAGTCCCAGACTTTGGTGCGGGTTTCCCATAATATACCGTACAAGATCGTCTAACCGACCCTACGCCTAGGTCTCCAAGCAAGAGTTGGAACAGCTCAAAGCGGATATCCAAGACAAGCTGAAGAAACGCGCCGCATTGAGAGATGAGAAGGCGGGGCCGTCTCTCCACCCGGAACGCTCTCAAGACTAACCACTAGTTGACCTCCAGGCATTTCTTCACCTGCTACTCAAGATATCAGAATCCATGTCCCGTCTGGAATCCTTGTTGCTGATCCAATCTCCTGATTCCACCGCTTCTTCCGGTGACCACCCCGATGTCGTTGCCACCGGGTCAACACAGGACGACGACCAACACGACGAGCGCGTTCGTGGGAATCGCGCAAAGCACCTCTCACGAGTTGCTTCCGAGTACACTCAACTACTCTATCATGTGTCGAAGGCGAACCCAGGCAAGTGTGCATTCGTGACTGAGATGCAATGGGTACGGTCGCAAAACAATTGATTGATCTCGGTCACTGATTCACCATCCTTCAGCGTATAGACCGCATAAAATCTACGCTATTCTCGGATCTGGATAAGGTGTTTGCTACCGCACTAACATCGGACACGGACAAAACGAAATCCATGACTGACGTACTTGAGTGCCTCCGAACGTACGATGTCCTTGGTCTCTGGAGGGAGGCCGAGGAGATCATCCGTAGGAACGTTGTTGATTCGTTCTTACAAAAGGTGCGTGGCACAATTTTCGGTCGGGCGTGCGGCTGACCCATACACCATTCCAATAAGAACATTTTCCCCGCCGCCCTCAATGTCCCCCACTCCCCCCTCATCCCACAAACCCCAATTACCATCGGCCCCCGGTCTCCGGTCCCCCCGTATACTGCTTCCTTCGCTCCGCGGACGCCGTATACGCCATTCACCGCGTTCGCATCAAAACAAGACCCTTTTGCGTTGAGGATGTTACAGGTACAGCTCTTAGACGAAAGTTTGGGCCCCCTCGCGTTCCTGTACAATCAGATTATCAAATTCGTCGAGAGGGACCTAAAAAAACTCGCAGAACTCGCCGAGGCCATATGCGTAAAATCGGGTTCTAGGAAGCCACGGGTTCCACCATTACACAGTTCTTCTGGTACCCGGGAACCTCGGAAAGGGTTCGAAATCATGGCCAATGTTGTCTGGGCGGAAACCGGCCAAGCCATCATGGACGAGCTTGGCTCAGTTGTCTTTGCTGCTGGGAAGACGGACGAGTTTAGAAAGGTGACTCGGATTCGCTAGCCCACCATTTTATGCCCTCTCATGCAATCCCTTGCAGAACCATGAGACTACCGAAGCGTTTATCAGGGCTTTGGAATGCTTGGCGCCTTCAGTCCAGTCCATTGAGGCGATGAGAGCCCACCCAGTGCATACCGCTTTCCAAAAGCGGTGGCAAATTCATACCTACTTCCAGCTGCGCTGGAAAGAGATCGTGGTGAAATTTGAGGAGGCCTTAGCGTCCGCCAAGCCGGACGCAATCAAAGGTACGTTACCTCACGCTGACACTCGACTTCAATCACCCTCATACCTTCAGACAACGTCCCATTTGCGACCAGCCAGGCGGTTGCAGTCTGGAATGCGATTTCTGCGTGTTGGAGTAACGACGTCTATATGCCAGTGTTGAGCTACCGATTCTGGAAGCTGACGTTACAGGTGGGTCGCGAAGCTCCCTCGATCTCCGCCGATCTAATGCTCCGAACTTAGCTCATTGGTCGGTATAGAACGTGGCTGGAAGCAAGTCTGCCCCTCTTTGAACCCCCATTGAAGGTTGCCGCTGCTGTGGCTGCTGAAAAATCCGTGGGTTTTGCACGCAGTTAAGCAGTCCCTCCCATTCATCTCATTCACACAGACGGCATCTCAGGGCATCTCAAGGTCACCAACACCGGGCCCTCAGACAGAAGCAGCTTCCGCTGAAAGTATAGAAGCAGACAACCAATTGCTAAAACACTTCTCTGCGGCCATAGTTGACATCACAACGTTGGAAGCTCAAGTGTTAACCCTTTGGAACGAGGAGTTATGCATGATGTTACCGGAATCCGTTGAGGAATCAGAAGGCTCGGATGTTCCTGCGAACACAGATGGTGCGGTCCCGTTCAGGAAATTAAGAACTACCAGTGCACTTAGCGGCGTGTTCTCAGTTGCGTTGCGGCAGGCGTTAGCTTCCCTCACGACAATGATCACTCCGATAGCGGGACAGATTGTCACAATACTGTGTCGGAGGGCGAGCGACGCCCTGCTTCCCGTGCGGTCAATCCCATCACAGTTTCGGGCGATGCAGAACAAGAAGATGCCGACGGAAAGAAGTTACTTCGTACCGTTCATCATGCGTCCCGTATCCTCGTATTTCGGGATTAAGACCGCTGAAGGCGGTATGGGTGCTCCGTTGAAGGACGCCTATATGAAACAATTCGCGTCAGAGCTCTTCCAGGTCGCTTCCCAACGGTCTGTTTTCATCGTGCATGGCTGAGTTCGAGCATCTTATAGTCCTCTATCCAGATACCTGAGCTACCTGTCGGTCATGAAAAAGACAGAGGAGTCCCTTCGACGGCTGAAGAAAGGCAAGAAGGCTGGTTTCTCACTGTTCGGTTCTGGTTCGGCTCCGGGGGACGATGGGAAGGACGAAGAGAGGATCAGGCATCAGATGGTTCTTGATGTGAAGGCGTTTGGAAAGGATGCCATCGCACTGGGCGTGGATGTGGAGGAGTGTCAAGAGTTCGTCCAGCTTGAGGAGAGCGTTCGTGCTGCGTGGATTGAGGAACCTCAGTCGTGACCCCGACCGACCCCGACTCTTATGAATGTAGTTTTTTTGCATATATCCTGCCATAAGAAAACCCACTGGAGATCCTGTGATTGAATTTTTCTTTCCCGGTCGTCCGCAAATCAACTCACTCAAGAGCTTTTCATCAACGATACCTTTCGACCGCAGTTCTTAGGACCGAATGTATATATGAGACGAGAAGCCCGATATCGATTCCGACAATTCACGCCAAAGAACGGCACTCTCTCTATCTGCGCTGTTTCACACTTCAGAAACGCATGCCTCTCTGCCCGCTCTAGGTCTAGCATCCACGATCTGTCAGAATCTATAGCTTTCCACTCGCGAAGAGCGCTATGCTGCGCGAGCAACGGCACTCCCGGGAATGGGCTCCGCAAGAACCCCAAACAACGCGCCACGGGCCCACGGTAATACCTGGCAAGGAGAGAGTTGTTCGTAAAACCACGCCCCGTGCGCCAGGCTACGACCGTACTGCATTTTTGCAAACTTGAGGCGCAGTTCGGCAAGAGGGGACTCGGAGGCATCGGTACCCCCGGCGAAGGCAGGTACCACCTGTGGGGTTTAAGTGACATCTATTTGACCCTCTGAGATGCGATTCACGAGGTTAAGTTCGAGAATGCCTCCCGCCCCCAATAATCCCTGGTTGCGTACGAGTCGGGAACTGGACGTTGGTTCCGCTCATAGTGAACGGCTGAGCACGCGGGGAAGGTCGGCGAAGCTCGTAGGTGGAGGCCAACGAGGTTTTTTTGGCCATTGAGGGCGGATCCGTGAATTATCAGATGAAAATAGCATTCCGGTCATCGAAACGGGCGGTGCGGACGGAGGCGGTGAGCCTGATGGGCGGAAGGAACGTCAAGGGGGTCAACGGGAGAGTTTGTGAACCCGTGCGCGGTATGGTAGGCCGTGCAGGTAGATTCGCCCACTGGGCTTCCATCCACACTACCAACGGTGGAACACCGCATCGGTAAATGATTGTGTGATAATGTGTACAGGGATTATGAGATGCTGGATACATGCAATGGTACCGTCGATCGTCTCCCCCGACCCTTGCGGTGGTCAGAAGCCTGCCAGCCTCGTGCTCCTCCTCTTCCCGCGGGGTTTCGGCGCAACTCCTTCCTTCCCGCCTAGAATCGATACCAGCCACTGCTTCTCCTCCCTCTGCCGTGGATCCTCGTATGTGACGCGCGCATCGTCGTCTTTGCGTGGGTCCATAGCCACACTATCATTCTCACCTTCGACCCCGGGCTCAAGTAGGACGGAACGGAAGACCACTCCGTTTTTCGGGGTGCCAAATACGAACGTGTCGCCTTCCGTTTCTTCAACGGCCCGTTCCTTTTCCTTGTTCAGTGACTGTAGACGCGTTGTGAACTCCATCCCCAGAAGCGAGGATGACTTGCCCACCTTCGTACGGGAAAGTGGCCGTAACCTTTTTGCAACCCTCCCGTTCTGGGCAGTGGTAACGACCTCCTCCTTCGACGTTTGTCGCTTGCCCAATAGTGTCGTGATGCTCTCTGTGATCACCTGGTGAGCCCTCTGCTCCCTCTCCTCTTCCTTGCTTGGAGACTTCTTCAACACCATCGGTGATGGTGACCTCGAAGACGGTACCGGTTCCCACTCTTCAAGATGTGTCACCGCTGAAGGTAGGTACAGCGAGCCACTCTCTGTGTCCCCGCATAGGGTTAGTTCTGGCTTAAGGAGCTGGCCTTTCTTAGGTGTGGAACGAGCTAAGAAGTTGTTCGTGCGGAATTCGAACTCCGGCAGGATGCTGTTGTCCGCAGGTGGGAATGTTTCTTGTGGGCTCGACTCTGTCCCGCCAGAGTTTTCGGCATCCACTTCGACAGATTTAGTCAGAGGAAGAAAGGTGAGGAGGGGGACGCACATTGTAACACAGGCTCGGGTGCTGGCCCGGGTTTCACAACCCCTCCCTCTCCGTCCTCACTCCGCGGTGGTATCAGATTTGAACCATCTTCCGTCATCGGAGAATTACTCGTTGTCGTGAGTAGGCTGTCTAGCCAGATCATGTCGACGACCGGAATCCCCCACTCCAACGCCTTCTCAGCCTTGGGTCCTTGTCTTGACGGACACAACAAGTGAGTCGTCTTCTTTGAAAAGGTAGGCGCGTGGGAAGCACCTGTTTCAAGCGTCAGTAGTCTCCGGGGAAGGGGCGCAGAGACCACCCACCAATTCCTCGTATAAATCGGCGGGTCCAACACGCCTCGGATTCCCCAAGCCCGGAAAAACTTATCACCACGCCAGCAGCACCAGGAACCGGGGTCTGCATAGCTATTGGCCGGAATGTGATGTGCTCACCAGGATCACATATCCGATCCTCAAAAACGCACTTCTCCAGCCAACATTCCGTTCTGTATTTCGGTTTCTCTCTCTCCCTTTGTTCTGCCCTGTGGATGCCGCTGCCACTATCAACCGGTCAACAAAAGCACGGAGGGCGAGGGGGGGGGGGGGGACAAACCAGACGAGTCTGACGATAATAAAATCCACGTCCTCTAGTTCATCGGTGATCCAAAACCCGTCCTCCCCTTCCACTGCCGACTTGACATTGTCGGAGTTGGCTTCCCCGAGTGCTCGGAACTTCTTCCCTGAAAATATGCCTTCTTTGCGACTTGGCTCCGTAGGCAACTTACTGCCGCTGGCGACCGGTTGCTCTGCCTCTCGTTGAAGGGCTAGTAGCGTGGTCGGGATCCCCGCGGTAGCGACCCTGGTAAATGGCTGCCTCCGTGTCTCCTCTTTGGGCTTCACAGCGAAAGAGTTCGTCCGCTTGAAGTTCGAAAGTACGCTCCCGTTCTCAACCACGTTCAGTTTGGGCTTTGGGTTTGTCGGGGATAATGGAGTCTGTTCGTGGCTCGGGTGTTTGGAAGGGCTACGTTTGAGTTTCCCGTCTACGACTTCGAACCCCCTGGAACCGAGAAGGTTTTCCCATAGCTTGAGGGTCTCATGAGGGACGCGTCTCCTGACAGACGCAATCTCCTCTTCTGCTGGGTCGATGTTAAGGGGTTGGGTCAACGGCAGAGACGATGAAGGTGGGGGCGTTGCACGGGGGGAAGTATCTTGTGGTGGTGGGGAGGAGGACCTTGGAGGGGCTGGTAGCTCACCCACATCAGTTGCACCCGAGACAGAACACCAGCTCTAACTCACGGGTGGCTAGCTTTGGTTCAGGCCGTGGGTTCGTGACCAAGTAGTTGCCTTCTGGGAAACGACCTCGATGCGGAGTTCAGATGGGGCTACCGAATGAAAACCGGAGGCAAGATTTGTACCTCCAAAATTGATGCAATCCCAGAACCACTCCTCCCAAACCAATTTGATGTCTGCCTCCCCCTTTTTGTTGAACTTCTCGGCGCATTTCATCTTCTCTGTGTTTTCATCACCAGAACACAACAGGTGGGTAACCCTGACAGGACGCTCGATGCTCTTCACAAAGATCCCCTTGTTATAGGTAACAAGTCGGTTTATTTGATTCTCTCGATCCCCATCGTCGATACCCGAGAGTGCAACCACGAGTTCGGAGAATATGGGAAGTCGATGGGATAAAACGCTCTATACCGGGAATGTATATCAGTTTTCGTTACTTCCACAGTTGGGATGGGCGGCACCTCGTGGACATCAACATCGTCCCCTTGTTTCCAGATGGCATGACACTCGGTAATCCACGTAGAACGTAAAATTGGTATTTTCATTTGGAGGGCGCACTGAAGCGACACGTTAGCAACGCAGTTTACCAGCGGTAGGTTCACCTGCATTATACTTTGCACTTCCATGCTCGTCCGCGATGAGATGGGTTGTGTCGACGGTTAGGCCCTTGCGGTGTTCGGCGCCGAGCTCAAGTGCAATCTTAAATAAAGCCGTCTGGGGGATGTCAGTCATGTTGCAACGTGGGTTCCACTTTGGTGGAGCAGTCGCACCTTATCCCGGACCCCGGTTGCACACAGTACTATGCCCTTGAACGGCCGAGGACACATATCCACGAACGTATTCTCTGGCTCATTATCCGGCGAAGAGTGTCGGACCAGGTTCCTCGAGCTGTTAGATGACTGATGGGACCGGCCGTTTGATCGCTTGGAACCAACTGAAGAGGAGGGTTGAGCTGGCCGTAATTTGACGTTGGGGACCTGAAGTGAGTGGTAAGTAACGTCCGAGACATGTACCGGCGGTCGCGTGCCTTGTGTGACTTGTTCGTCCTCCTTGCATTCATCGCGACCTGACGGAGGTGGACGAGATTCTGATGTTGCCGTCCCAAGCCGTCCCATGACTTCAGACGCGTCGACGCGATCCTTACGTAATCACGCGATCTTTCCCCACAATTTTTTTCTTTGGTACACCTATCGTGCTCGATTGTACCGTGTGTTACGCGAGAAATAGACAGAACCTTACAGACAGAAAATATTAACAAGGGGTCTGATTGGGTGAGGCAGCAGCGGTGGCACGTGATCTTACCTTTTTCGAGTCGATCAGCTCGCACCAAATTCTCCACTACGCATTCTACTGATGGAGATATCGGTACGTCCATTAAATCTTCTGTGACCCCTGTAGGTTCATCCAGATGCTCAGGTAGAGCTCAAATGCGCTGAATAGATCCACACAAGTGCTGTGGAGACGAAATAAACTCAATATCAATGTCATGCAAGAGGAGCAGCCTTCGGTCCCAGTAGAAACACCCCAGGTCTCCGTCGGGATACCCTCGGAAAATTCTACTGAGCAGACTCCAATACCCACCAAACGGAAACCAAAACCAACCCGCGAAGATGGGCCGTCCAAACGGACGAAACTTTCGACCCCCAAGGACTACACCCCTCCGTCGACCAGATTATCCGACTTGGGTGGAATAGATGCGAGCATCGAGAAGATTTTGGAACTTGTTGCAATGCCTCTGTGCCACCCGGAGATCTATCTGTACACCGGTGTTCAACCTCCGCGTGGTGTTCTCCTCCATGGACCCCCCGGTTGTGGGAAGACCATGCTCGCTAATGCTATTGCAGGGGTGGGTTACTTTCTTCGCAAATGAAGCCTTGCACACACAACATTGATCCCATTAGGAACTCGGTCTCCCATTCATCAGCATCTCCGCACCCTCCATTGTCTCCGGAATGTCCGGGGAGTCAGAGAAGACTCTTCGGGATACCTTTGACGAAGCAAAGGTGGGTCGCCGTGAGCTACCCGAAAGAGATATCTAATGTAGACTTTTGCCCACAGAAAGCTGCTCCTTGCCTCCTGTTCATCGACGAAATTGACGCAATTACGCCTAAAAGAGAAAGCGCACAGAGGGAGATGGAACGTCGAATAGTCGCCCAGTTCCTGACCTGCATGGATGGTGGGTCCTCCCCCAGGTTCTCCAACACCCCCCTTCACCGTGCGGAGTGCAGATATGTCCTGGGAGAAAAATAACAACAAACCCGTTGTCTTAATTGGCGCGACCAACCGGCCTGATTCTCTGGACCCAGCACTGCGGAGAGCCGGTCGGTTCGATCATGAAATCAGCATCGGAGTGCCTGATGAGGAGGCTCGTGCTCAGTACGTCAAAACTGGACCTTGGCCAGCCACCGTCTCACGAAAAATATCCCAGGATTTTGCGAGTACAGTCCTCAAAGCTCCGCCTGGAAGGGAGCTTTGATTTCCCAGCGCTGGCTAGGGCCACTCCGGGATACGTCGGGGCTGACCTTACTTCTCTCACTGGTGCCGCAGGCATAGTGGCTGTGAAACGAATCTTTCGTGAACTCTCCACAGGATCCATCGTACTTCCTGAAATCGACACGGATACATTTGGCCCCGACTCCTCCACTATGTTCATTGATGCCCCCCTCGAATCTGTGCCCCAGCCAGTAGAACCGTCCCCATTTGCAAGTTACCGCGGTTCCTCTACGCCACTGGCCAGCTCAATCGTCCATTTCCTTCGCGCCCACCCAAATCCGCTGACTGAGGCCCAACTTTCCCCTCTTAACATTCAGTACTCGGATTTTATACAGGCACTAAAACACGTGCAACCGTCTTCGAAGCGTGAAGGTTTCGCGACGATCCCGGACGTTAGTTGGACGGATATTGGGGCGTTGTACCATATTAGGGAGGAACTCCAAATGGCGATCGTTCAACCCATCAGAAGGCCAGAACTGTTCAAGGCAGTCGGTATAGACACCGGATGTGGTGTTTTGCTGTGGGGCCCTCCAGGTTGTGGGAAAACCCTTCTGGCCAAAGCCGTCGCCAACGAGAGTAGAGCCAACTTCATAAGCGTAAAAGGTCCCGAGCTTTTGAATAAGGTGTGTCCCACGAGCCACGTTTATCTCAGCGATCACCTTCGGCTAACAAACCCGCTCAATTCACACATGACAGTATGTCGGCGAAAGCGAACGCGCCGTGCGGCAAGTGTTTTCTCGTGCGCGAGCGTCTGCGCCATGTGTTGTCTTCTTCGATGAATTAGATGCGTTGGTCCCCAAAAGGGACGACACAGTCGTGAGCTCACGCGCCTTACCTTTCCCACTACATTGACAACGCGCTGATCGTACTTTCTGTTTCGGGAACAGTCGGAGTCTGCCGCACGGGTAGTTAACACGCTCTTGACCGAGCTTGATGGACTGGACGGCCGCAAAAACGTCTACGTTGTCGCTGCCACAAACCGACCGGACATGATCGATCCCGCAATGTGCCGACCGGGAAGACTCGACAAACTGCTTTACGTCGACCTGCCGACTGCGGATGAACGTGCGGAAATAATCAGAACGGTCATACGCAAAGTCCGACTGGCTCCAGACTCACGGGTAGCCGAGGAGGTGGATCTATTGGTGAGAGAGAAGTGTGATGGGTATAGCGGAGCGGATCTGGCCGCAGTTGTTCGCGAGGCTGGGGTTTGTGCACTGACACGGACTCTGGGCACCTTGAACGAGAACACCCCAGAGACCGAGGTTGCGGTTTACATTGACACCAGGGACTTTTTTCAAGCCCTGGAGAAGGTCGGACCCAGTGTCAATGCGACACAACGGAGTAAATACCTTCGGTTGAAGAACAAGTTTGCGGGGCTTCCTGTTGGCAGGGCGTCAACAGACACAGACTGAGGGTCGCTCAGATTTCGCGCCAGTGCACACAATCAAAAAGTTTGTTACGATGTTCTCGTGTAGACACAAGCGACACTACGTTGGTACCAGCGTCCCGTGAACCTAAGTTTCTCCGACCTTCTTAATGCCTACAAGGACTCGTTCATTCCTCCGCCAGAATTCTACCAAGACTTCCGCAAGTTTTGTAGGATCATCCTGGAGGGTGGTTCGCACAAATTAACATTCCTCCGAGTTGGGGATCGGAAGGGGCGAACCTCGTGTAACATATGCCCTACTCCGGAAATGACCTCAAGTTGAAACTTTCCTTGCATTTGCCCTATCATCAATTCCCGATCCAACCGTTCTGTCCCGGCGAGCACGAGCAGGCGCGCCGTTTTACACGAAAGGAACAATGACGACAGTGACGTGAACCAATCTGTACAGGCGAACCACAACGCGCAATCAGTTAACGACACTGAGTCACCACGGCATTGTCGTACTCGTCCAGTAGGGTGCAGTGTCTTCCAACGGGGTTCGCCATCTCCAGGGTTGCAGTCCCCCTGAAACAGAGGGGACTAAGATCCCCGGAATTGATATCCGCGCTGACTCAGCGTTCCGTATCGCGTGCGTCTTGACACTGGTTGGGGTGAGATCCACCTGGACAAAAGACTAAAATCAAGCGGGAGGCTCACTGCCATTCAATCCCTTCCTCGATGCTCCCGAATCCAATGGGGCGCGTATGCAATAGTGCATGCATATGCGGCAATGCATCAAGTGTGAACTCTGACGAAACGGCCGATCAACACGACGAACGGACCTCCCCCGACAAATGATCAAGTGAGCGTTGAATCCGAGTGGGCGCACCTTCAACAACATCGAGAACTGCGACGCCCGTGATTCGATACTTTCGTTCAAGAAGCAATGGAACTGCTCGAACACAGACAGCTCCGCCCAAGCTGTGTCCAACCAACTTTGTCAAATGTCAGCGGAATCGTACGGACAAGACCGATTTGCAGCGCACCAAGAGCGATGGACTCGTGGTGGGATCAGGGAATACCGTCGTCAAGAGGTTCGTGCAATCGTTAACCAGTGTTATTATGTCGAGGTTTGCATCAACATCAGCCGTTTGGCATTCGGGAGCGGGGACGGTCTTTCCTGTGAATGTGTGATGGCACTTGGGAGAGTGTCGTGATCAAATAATTGAGGTTGCATACCATGTCTCCTCACATCAAACGCGAAAACCCCACACTCCCCGTTGCTGAACCCCATAACCTCCTTTGCAAAACATGCGAAGCTCAACGCAGAGTACCCTGCACCGTGGTGGCAAACCAAGACCGTGCCGCCCTTCGCCTTCGGTGGTGTATAGTACACTCTAAAATTCAGCTGAGCCGACAGGACATTGATTTCTAGTGCCTGGTCAAAGTAACCCGACGCAGAGATAGGTTTAAATCCGTCAAGGTACGATGGCTTTGTGGATGCAGATCCAGAACCTGGCCTTTGCGACGTTGGGGGTGGAGGCATCGATGGTAAGGATCCCAAGGAATCAGCTTCCTCTTCTTCCTCATCCCCATCTTCGGGGTCCTCAGGAGGAGGCACTGGGGGAAGTTTTGATAACCGTGCATGGATCGCGGAACGATAGAGGTCAGACATGGTTGTCGCAAAGATCACCCAGATCGGGCAGTGAGAGGAAGTACTCCCAGGGGCGTGAGCTACAAGTAACCGAAGTCTAGGCTACAAAGTGGAAACGAAGATGGCCAAATGCTAAAGATATAACGTGCGGCCATGAATAAGACCCTGTACAGACCGAGAGTAGGGAAATCGGAGAGATGACGCGAACGGGGCGACGATCTAGACGTTCCCAAGCACAACTTTCTCCACGATCCCTTCGATACCATCGTCCGGGTGAGGACGAACGTGAGTCCAAGTGATATGTCTCCAGATTTCTGCAACGGTTTGACATTGATAGCAGCAATGCGGGACAGGGCAGGTCATAGTGAACAGGATGGGTGCATTTGAGGATGAATTGTTGAACGTGTGAGGAGCGGGATCTACGTGCATAGTCAAGGCTTGCGGAGGTTGGTAGAATTGGACATCCTCTCCGACGATTGAGTTCTCTGGAGGGGAGCCCTCCCATAGCTCACTCGGGGGGATCACTCCTTGCCAGCAACCGGCGGGGTCATCGGTTGGTGCGGAGATCGCGATGGGGAACCCGTGTTGTAGCACTTGAGGGGAGATTTGGAAACTTCCGTTTGGGTGTGTTTCCGGAGGGAATTCCGGGTTGAACTGGCAGTCTGGCTCTCTATCATATACAGGAATCGCGGGCGCCGTTGAAGGGTTTCCTTGGGATGGTTCCTCCCCTGGCAGCAACGGTGGGGTATGGGGGCGAGAAGACGAGGGCGGGGATGGGACAGAGAAGCTCGAGAGAGAAGGTGATGGTAAACTCTCCGGTGCGCTTAATGGCTCGTTTGCGGGTGGGCTGACTGGATCTTCAAGTACCGCCCTAGCCCGCTGCAGACTCTGAAGCCGGTTCCGACAGTGGATAGCTACATAACCCATCAACGGGGGCGGTTCCCTCATGACCCACTAATGTAGACTGACCAGGTCGCCCTTGGAGAGTATTGGCAATGGTATGCCATTTGTTTCCGTGTTTTTCAAATGCGCTCCAGAGCAATTCATCTTCTTCCGCTGTCCACGGGTCCCTCCCTGCAAGAACGATGGGTCAACATGCAAGAAGGGAAAGAAAGTTGCACCAACGGATGGATGGGTCGACGGCATCCTTGTAGCGTTTTGCGCACTGATCATCGGTTCTCCCAGGAAGTGCCCTGGCGACCTCGTACCATCGCTTGCCATACTTTGCAACGGATTCGAGGAGGGCGGCATCCTCCTCGGAGGTCCAGCGACCTACACGCAGTATAAAGGAATGGAAGAGTATGAAACGTGAGATACTTCGCTCCCACCTTTCCGGAGCTTGGGATCTAAAGAGTGAAGCCAACGTTTCCGACATGACTTGTTATTCCTGTCTGCAGGCAAGGAGGTAGGTGAGTGAATATAACGGAGAAGGCCAGTGGGCGTACCAGGCATCGAGGTGGCGACTTTCTTCCAGCAAATTTTTGAACCACCTGTGGTTCCGGTGAGAAGGAGAGCTACAGAGGAACTACTCGAGGCCTACAAGAGGCAACAGCTGAGGCCAGCTGCTCATCCTCCTCCGGTGTCCATGGGATGATGCGGGGTTGAGAAGAGGGCATCTCGGCGAGAAAAACGGAGAAGTAAGGGAAGGGGAAGGGGTGGTTCCGGGGTACTCCCCGAGAATACCTACCAAGATATAGCTTCTCTAGTCCCCGAACGATTTGATCTAGACAATAACAGAACTCCACGACGGAGCGGCATACCATCACCCAAATAGCCAAGTAGGGTCGTAAGGAGAAGGCGCCAACGGCTGATGAGGGTCGCAGTAACAATCGAATAGATTGAATATCCAGGGGAGTGGGATGTGGACATCGGGGAAGCGACTCTGATAGACGTTCGCTGTTGAGCGGTGCCGCCTCGTGGGTCCTCTCCGGCTTCGCGTGATGGTCCCAGAAAACCTCGCTATTGCAGCCGACTCACAGGCTCAACGATCCACAATCCCACGGACGTTTTAGAACCGGGAGGCCGAGGTGGTTGGGATCGGCAAATGTGGCTTGGTGATAGAGGGCGTGGTGTGCAGTGGGGGACTACAAATGTTCGGAAGAATTCCGATGAAACAGACTCGCCTACTCCATGGGACCGTGTCATTATTGCCCCTACGTAGTGCAACGTAAGTCAAGTAAGCCAAGTCACCTGCGAGAAGGGGGCGTCACTTGCAGGGCCACTCGGCTTCAAACTCCAAATACCCATGCGCTCATATGGGACTAGCTCGAAAGGTTCAAGCGGAATCTTGGACCCTTGGGCCCACTTTAGATTGGGAGGGATAGGGCCACGTTCCGCGCACCCACCGTGTCGACGGATTTGGGTTCACGTTCCTGAAAGAACTGTGATCAAACCCCAAGGCGGTCTAGGTTCGTAAGGTGGAAATGATTGGACCGTGATCAAACGGGATGCCGAGGTTCGAACCTTAAAGGACCATGATCTCTCTCGACCGTAGCCGACCCGAGGATGGCCGTATCGTGGGAGCGTTTGCAGGTCAACCTTCCATTCCTATCAATACGGTACGGCAGAAGGAGTAAGTGTCAGATTCGGTGAGCAAGGTGCTACGAACGAGAAGATGGGAATAAAATGACGGCCAAACAAAAGAGGCGACAACTGAGTTCGGTGAGATGCGGTATGGATGTGCTGCAAAGCCGGGGGGAGATTGATAATAGACGGCGGAGGGGTGCCGAGTTCTGATCTTCTGCTCAGCCGTTTAGGGAGATCCGGTGGTTATAGAAATTCCATATATGACAGTGGACCCTTACAACGTATTTTACTGATGTCAATCAGCGTTTCACCTTGACAACCAGAGGGGCTGTGTACACACCAACGGAGGCAGATTTGTGAAGATGCCGGAGTGGGGCGCAGTGAAATCGCGGCCGGAGGTACTGGCGCCGTAAACATGAGGCTCTCCAAAAGGGAAGGAACAACGTAACAAACGGCCACGGGAATCACCGGGCTGGTCGCTCCCCGAAATTGGGAAAAATATTCGAATCAAAGATTTCTAAAAACAGGAAAAAAGGACGCGACATTCCAGGCCCGCCCGTCGCAGAAGAAGAAACACAGGGTGATACCTGGATCACACCTTTAGCCCCCTGAAGGGAGGGTGTGTAGTGATACGCACATGACAGCCTCAGACGACTCATTGGTAGATTACTGAAACAATGCCTCTACACTCCAAACCCAAAGGTGAATACGCATCTCCGGTGACCATCGGTTGCAAGTGCCTTACATGTTGTGCCCAGGATTACATATCCTCCCCTTGTATTCTCAGCCTTCGCCGTCTGCTCCGTCTCTCAGTTCCCCTCGTCGCTGGGGCGTCAGTCGGGGTGCTCCGACCCTGCTCCGACCTTGCGAACGCCCTGGTTAAGAGAGCAGAGATGCCTCTCCCACCTAGACCAACCACGACCCCGGTAATGCAAGCAAAGCCGCAGAAGACGTAAACGGGATATAGGGAGTTGAGAAGGTAGTGCGCCGCGCTGAGGGGTGACAAAACGGAAATGTTGACGACCATGACAGCAAACACGAGGAGGGGCGCGACGAGGTAGGATATTGCTGGATACGCGAGGATAAAGGGGGAGAATGACAATCGAGTGGCATTGGAAACAAGGGAGAAGCAGAAGGACGTGGCGATGGTGAAGGCATGGGTTGCGAAGGCGGCGAACTCGCGTAGCTGGCCTTGATGGCTGCCGTTCCCCGTCGACATCGTTGTGGCGGAAAGTTCAAGAAGTCTCCGCTTACGTCATCATAATCCTCTCCATTTTACCCACACTCCAAGCTTGGGCACCCGCACAGCAACGGGAGTGCTGCCAAATCTCATTATTGTCTAGTGCCGCTGTAATGCAGGCTCACTACTTAAACCTCCGCCCGCTTCGTTCTGTGGCGGACCCAACGGGTGTGTCGGACCCTGGGATTGCCTTTGTGCCCTCCGCAGCCTGTTGCGCCCATTTCGTGCCATCCAACACCCCCGGCGCTCATTGGAACTAGACTCCCCACAAGCGTACCGCTCCGGCATCCGGCCTCGAGGTCAAGATCTTGGGCGCCAGTCTACTGCCATTGAGCTGTCATGTACGATCATCATCGTTCACGCGTTTGAAGCCCGGACAACGCATGGGATACTCTCTGACCACCACCCAGCACCTACGACCCATGGGTGTGTGTTGAAGTTGGTCACGGGTAGTCCCTTTCGATTCGGACTCGTCTCCGCATTTGTGCGTGCTGCTTCCGCTGGGAGCTCACCGTTTTCGACCACGACGGTACCATTAACTCCCAGCCGACGCTGAACTGAAACCCCTTTGTTCCAGTTATCGACGATGGGCTTCTCATCAACTCGACCCCTGGCACGCGTTGGCACAACAGTTTGAACGCCAACATGTCGGTCCATGTTTACACCTTGTTTTTTGGGGGGCGTAGGACCGAACCGCACGTGCCCAATATAAGACCGTGGCGATCACCCATTCCATTATTCCCACATCCCCCCCCATGTCAAGCTATCTCGACTACCCTAGGCTCCACGACATAGCCGCGCAGCTATACGCTGACCAGCTCTCCGAAGACCAGAGGTTCCGCCTCCAGAACGAGCTCGACGATGCGGCCGTCACGAACATTCTGGGTGACTGCATTCTTGCGCCACAATTCACTCCTCCGCTCATCCCCCAACTACAGCTGTGTTGGGACAATTTCCCGACGTCACCAAAAAGCCTCATGGGCAGGCTAGGCGCAACTATAACATCCAAGAGGCGGCGGGAATAGATCCAGGGGTATATAAAGTAATGAAGGTACATTTTAGCTTTTTCGACGTCTTTCCGCTGAATTATTTACCGACAACGCTCCCAGAACGTCATCCGCCACTTGTGCCACAGGCATCTCGACACGGACTTATCCCTTACATCCCAGCAACAACTCCGAATGAACAGGCTGAGGCTTGAGGCGAGTACCCCGTTTGGCCTCCGCTAGCCCCTACCTCCAGGCTTACAAACGCCATGCCCCCACAGGCAGTACTCGCCTTTCCCCAGTTTGCCAAATATGATAAACAGTGGCCGGCAATCGACCTCGTCCGACAGTACCTCGAAAACAGTGCGTCCTACCGCACAAAGAAGGTAGGCCACTCCAACACCACAGACGTTCGGACACTAGTAACCTTCGTGACATCGCAGGCGACCGTCACCTTAAAGAAGCGGTTGGCCGCCACCGAGCGGACACCGTCTCAAATTAGAAAAAGCGGAAAACGGGGCGAGAGCTCTTCGGTAACTCGATAAACTTCGATCGCGAGTCTACCGACGCTGACCGCCTGTTCAGGACGACCCCGTCGCAACCGGCGCCCATGATCCCCTCAGGTCTACGGGAAGGAGGGGAGTGAGTGACAGCCCCCCGGTTCGTGAATTGGAATCGCTCCGTGTGGACGCCGCTGACTCTCCATTTTAGTTAAGCGCTAGCGATTACTTCCCGTCAAACCCTGGAAGTCCTCGACCAGCAGACCAACCGCCATTCATACAAGGTTCATCGAGGACCTACGACTACGGGAGTCAGTTCTACCCTGGTACTTCCCACGTCTTTGGTACAATAGGTTGTCGATTACTCACCGTCAGCTCAGGACAGTATACTTATCCACCACCCCCTCCGATGAGCGACCCCGCCGCAACCCAAGGTTGGTACGGCGGTTACTCCTACAGCCAGACAAGTGAGTCCCCCCAATACCATCACACATCCCCGGAAGTTTGAGACAATACCCACAGGGCAAGATTATGGGACCAAACCGATCTACGAAGCTTCTGATGTCTACACCGGAAGTCAGTCGTTCTCGCAGCCAATCCCACCACCATAGGCTCAGCGGACTGTGGCGTCATCCCCTTCGTTTCACTCTCCCCGTTTTTCGTTCGATACGTGGTCCCGTTTCTCCTCGCAGTTTTTCCGGTCGCTTTCGAGCCGCATTCTGTAGCGTAGGATTTTTGTAGCGTAGAGCCACTTCTGTATTCACTGGATTCCAGTGCCCATCCCCAGATCCGATGACCGTTGATATTTATTTTGGCGTAATACTCTTGCGACGTTCTGGCGAGGGTAACGGAAAGACTAATTACTCGTTGACATTTATCAAGACACAGCAATTAAATTATCGTGAGATCATGCTTCGACCGCTGAAATGAGAAAGCCGGATCAGCACGTAAGCTAAAAGGCGCACAAACAACCCCGAGGGATAGGTCCTCACCTGACGGTCTTCCTCTCAGTAACTGCAACTTCGGTCTTGGCCCTGTTTAAAACCTTTTGGAACTCGGAAACGCGATGGCGCATACGCGAGTGCATGTAAGCTTTAGAACACTTGATGTGATAGTGCAAGTAATCACGGAAAAGCTGGATATGCGAGATGGTGGAGGACGCCACATCCGGGTTGGAGAAGTGCCGGGGGAATAACACGAACGTGACGTAGCCGATGTCTTCTGAAGACTTGAGACCTGGCACACCGCGCAACTCCAGCGGAGGATCACGATTGGTGTACAGGACTTGAGGGGCGTTTTGAAGGGTCGGCAAGCGACGAGCATCAACGAATTCCTGGGCGTGATAACGTTTCAGTGTCACCTCGCAACCCTCCCCGTTAGGACGGGTAAATGGAATTGGCACGTGCCTGTAAGAAAACCTTTCCGAAAATCCGGTCTGTTTCTTCTCGGAACACAGTAGAGAAAATGACCGTCACACGGTCAGCGGATGCTCGGACGTAAATTGCCTCCTCATCACGATAATGCATCTGCATCAGCTGCCCTTGGTTAGATCCAGAACTCTCCAACTGCCTTTGTTCTTCGAACGCTTGCTCAAACGGCGCAGCTAGGGCGTTCCTCTTCAGGAGCGCAACGGAATTGATAAAAGCGTCCCTGGTCTCTGATCCACGGGGAGAAAGTCAGTGTACCATCCACCGACACGGTCTCCACCGGATACGCACCGCCTTCCGGTGGGATTTGTTCAAGATCGATGGCCAAAGAAACGTGGTAATCGGGTTCTGGGGTCTCCAGGTACAACGGGCCGTATTCGCGTCGAAGTACATTAACTGCGCCGTACCGGGCTAGTTCGTCCCAGCATCGGATGTTCATGGATAACAAGAGTTGCGTTTTCCGATCTGGGGTCGAAAGATGAAACCTGACGTTGTCGAAATCGACGAACTGGACATCAAGTGAAGATGGCCTGCGGAGAACATTGAAATGGTCAGGGCCATGGTCTGTTATATTGGGAAGGCGAGACGGACTGACTTGATACATTTCTCGGCGAGGGTGGTTTGGATAACGACGTTCAAAGGCTACATATGCGGCGTGTGAGTAGACAACAAGAAACACTTGTCACTGAACTATCACCTACCTCAAGCAAGATCATGATAACTGCGGTGGTCGCTGTCCAGCGGGGGGAACGTCTGATAGGAGGACGCGGATCACGTGGCCACCCGCACCAGCATAATCTCTGAGGAAAAACTTTCGGTTTGATCTTCAACTCGTCCCGTCAACAAAATTCTCGAAAAACAAACCTCGCGAGCCAAAACAAAACTCTAGACTGCAATCATGGGTGAGCGACGAGAGCGGGGCATCCCCCACGATTCCGGATCTTCCAGCTGACGAGTGCGCCACCAGCACCGAAGAGAGCACAAAAAATGTCACTAAACGAGTTCTTGGGTGATTCCGGTGCGTGGACTCTCGCCCCTCGCGGCACCGTACTTTACTAATGTCAGCGATTCACAGCCCTCGGCTCGTGGGCGGACGAGATGGATGATGTGCCAACCCGTCGTAAGTTATCGACCCCCTTCTCGCCTCATCCGAGTATCCGCTCAACCCGCGTGTCGTGCAGCATCCGGATTCTCCGACGAACCACGCTCGCGTCTCAGCGATGCCCCAGATAGAGGTTCTCGTGATCTACGTTGTCAGTCCCTCTACACCCCATCTCCTGCTGTTCACACTAATTATGGCCCCCTCAAGCCGATCGACCACCAAGGGAAGATGTCCCGTTACCCACAAGTCCGCCGTACACAGCCTTCATTGGAAACTTGACTTTCGATGTCACCGAGTCTGAGATGGCTGCTTTCTTCGGCGGACACGAGGTTAGACACGAACCGCCATCCTGACCACGGATCGGACACTCATCCGGTTGTTTCGCAGACCAAGTCCATAAAAATCATCAAGGACAGAGATGACCGGCCAAAGGGATTTGGCTACATCGAGTTCGCTACTCTGGATGGCTTGAAGGATGCATTGGCGAGGAGCGGACAGAATTTCGCCAGCCGGACCGTCCGCGTTAGCGTAGCGGAGCCTCGTGAGCCTGTCCCTATCAACTGACCGTACTGGAAACTCAACGCACACTTCGGCACAGCCAAGGAACGCATCGGTGGACTCGGAGGCTTCGACGACGATTCCAAGTTCGCTGGCCCATGGAGGCGAGAGGGGCCGCTCCCAGACTTGAGGGATTCACGAGATCCCTCCCGGCGACGATTCGAAGGCGACAGGCAACCGCCCCCTCAAGGTCTTTCGGATAACAATAATGACTGGCGATCTACTAGCCGCCCATTGGTGCCACCCAGGACACAATCGGGGGATTCCGACGGCCGCCCCCAGAGGAGAAGTGGATTTGGGGGTGGGGACTCAACTTCCGGTGCCGATGGTGACACTTGGACGATTGGGTCCAAGTTCAAACCATCAGAGGACGCTCCCCCGCCGTCTGTTGGGGGGAGTAGGCTCGGAACCCGGCCGGCCGCCCCTTCTGAGGAAGGTGATTGGAGAAGGAATCGACCAATATCCCGGGGAAGCACCAGCCCAAACCAGTCCACCCCCCCTACCCCCGCCCGTCGAAAGCTGGAGCTGATTCCAAGGTCCACGAGTACATCGACCGTTGTTTCCCCCCTTTCCTCCCCCAACCCCGCTAACGCCAGCCGTCCAAACCCGTTCGGTGCTGCAAAGTTTGTAGTTCGCTGAAGGTTCATTCGCCGGTCATTGACACTTGCATTTTTCAGGCCCGTGGATGTTTCCGCGAGAGAGGCTGAGGTCTCCGAGAGGATAGAAAAGGAGAAAGGGAAATTGAGCCAACAACACTCTATGTCCCGGACCAGTTCACGGACAGGTTCAGATCGTGGAACACCCCGGAGAGGGTCCGTGGATCCTGGATCGGCAAACCCCAGCCCAACCACCAGCAGTCAACCCACCCCACCACCACCACGAAACCTCGGGCCCAACGTCCGGTCGACGCTCAGCTTCGCGGCTGCCGCAAAGAACGACAGCGACGACAAGGGAGACTCGGGGGTCGAGGATATCGCCAAAAAGGTAGCTGAGGCGGAAGTGTGAACAGGTGGATCGACCAGTCGGTTGAACTTTCGTTGATCTGTCACAGCGTTTTATCTGCTCCCCTTGCTTGTTATTACCCCTTCCCCCTTTCCGACATTCGCACCTCCCTCACACCATTACACGTCTATCGTAGCTAGGCTCACACCCTCCGTTTCCCCGCTTAGCCATCCGTTCTCGGCATCGCCTGTTCTCGGTTCCTGTTTCTCTTCCTCCTCTCAGAAACAATTTTTATTTATACGCTGCCCCGCCCTCGTGTTTTTGTCTGGTATCAATCTCCTAATACAATATTTCCCGCCTCTGGCTCTCACCTCCACTGGAGTTCTGGATCGATGAACTTCATCCTGCCTCGACCTGAGTACAACACGCGTCCGCGAGGGGCAAATAGGTGGTCAGTATATCAACGGGGTCGGGTCGAAAGGAGGAAAACCGTGCCTTTGAACCGAACACCATTCTGGGGTGGTTTCTCGAGGTCCCGCTGGTGCCGATCTTTGAGAGCCTCGAGCCTCATTCGCTTCTCGGCTGCGATCCGTTCATTCTCCTCCCTCTCCAACCTAGCGTCGTATTCCTCCTCGGTCTCCTTGCGTTCTCCCACACCGGGGCTACCACTTCTATTATTCCCACTGTCTTTGGGAGAGCGTGAGCGAGAAGGGTTGAGGTGATGATGATTGCGTTTGCGGAAGGAGGATTCTCTGTCCAGTTTGTGGCGCTTACGACGTTCACTTCCATCGCGCTGGTGTCTGTCGTCCTCGGAACCCGAAGGGGGACCATCCTGGCCGCCGGGGGGGCCTGAGCGGGCGCGGGGTCGCGAGCGGGACCGGGACCGGGATGGTTCACGGGAACGAGACCTGCTGCGAGAATCTCGGTCGCTGCTGTCGTCGTGTCTGGACCTCCTTCGCCTCTTGCGTCTACTCCTCGATCGGGAACGTTTGGGAGAGATGTCTCCTTCCCCCACTACGTCTCGCCGGACGGGGTCACGTCCGGCTATAGTATGGGATCAGAACCAGGTAACGTAAAAGGAGGGAAGGAAGAAGAAAGAAGGGGCGTGATGGTCGTCAGCCTCAACCACAAGCGAGGTTGTTGGCCCATCCCGGGATTGAGTTGGAGGGAAGGACCGACAAAGGTTGCCACATAACCATGAGGGTTTGAACGTAGGAAGGAAGATCTGGAAAGAAAAAAGGATGCGTACGTTGCTGGGGTTGTCGAGCAACAGGTTTCTTTCGGAGCTCGAGCTCGCCGCAGTTGCTGATGACAATCGGAACCTTCGGGCGGTCTTTCTCATCTGTCGGTACATCCATGATCTTCGGGATGACATCTTCGTATCCGCGGATCACCCGACCGAACACCACATGTTTGCCTGGCGGGTGGAGGATCAATCAGGTAATTCCAACAGGTAGGAGATGCCCGAATTCGGGTCAGGCAGCGCGAATTGGTAAATAAGATAAAAATAAAAACACGGTGTGAATGTGGGTTATGTGTAAGGATGGGAAGCGTTGGAGCTTCATGTAGGGAAAGGGGGGGGTAAGGGGTATCGCTTACCATTTAGGTGGGGACACGGCCTTAGGGTGATGAAAAACTGTGAGCCGTTCGTGTTCGGGCCTTTGTTCGCCATACAGAGCAAACTGGGGATGATCGAGAACACAGCGCGGGCGGGCGGACGCCCGAGATACAGAGGTGTATCAGTTTTATGAAGAAACAAACGAGTTATGAGGTGGGAGGGGGGGAACCACAATGGCTGGAGGCGTTTACCACAGCTCCCGGGGAGGCCGCCTGGGTACAAGCGCCCACGGAAAAGATGGGAATCGGAACGCACCCGTGAGAGTCGAGTTCTTGTGACAAGTCCTCGTCTGGGAATGGGGGGCCGTAGATGGATTCTCCGCCCATGCCGTTGCGTTTCGTAAAGTCTGGGGGTTACGCGTTCACAATTGAGGACGTTGTCACCACGATGACCAAGCCAAGAGGATGCCGGATGAAGACCGGGGTGAGGTGGAGAACGAGTGGGTTTTGCAGAGTTGGAAGAGGCAAGAAAGATTCGGTAAGTGTGTGAGGGGGCGAATAGGGGAGGAGGGACTGAGCTTACCTCCGCCTTGAATCATGAAATCTTTGATGGAGCGATGGAACACGGAACCTTTGTAGTAGAGTGGCTGGTTTGACAAGGGGGATATGCCCTTTTCGCCGGTACAGAGCACCCTGAAACTGAGCGAGGGGCGAACAGCGTCATGAGCCCGAATGGCCGCAGAGTCAGCGGACGAGCGCGCACTTTTCACAGGTTTTCGGAACCTTGTCATCGAACAGTTCAAATACGAGTCTGCGCCCAATCAGCAGAGGAAGTTAGAAGGGTTCGCGAGGACACGCACCGACCGGCAGGAATGGTATCGACGGAAATGTCGAAAAAGGTCCGTTTCCTGAACATGGTCGTTGATGCCAACACCGGGTGAACGAGCCTATTGCCGGCGCCTATCGCACAGACCCCGGGGAGGACTGAAGGCTGTGATTTGCGAGAGAAGTGTAACAAGTATATATAAGCCGAGAGCGGGAGGAATCCACAACTCGACCATGCATCGCTACAGGACAGTCATCTTTGGAGGTCTGTGCTCTCCCCCCGTTCTCCCTTCCCCCACTCACCCGGACCGATCCCAGCCGGAGGTGTCGGCAAATCCGCACTCGCCACCAGATTCGTCAACGGCACCTTCCTCTCTAACTACAACCCTACGATTGAAGGTCTGTCTCTGTCGCCTGTTGCGAGAGAGGAGAATTGATGATTTTCCAGAAATTTACGAATGCTCAAGCCAAGTCGACGGCGGAACCTATTCCGTGCGTATCCTTTCCCAAGAGAAAAACGTCGATGTCGGCTGATCCGCCACCATTCAGCTCGAAGTCCTAGACACAGCCGGTGTCGACCAGTTCTACACATTAAACGAGAAATACATCAAGGTGAGCTCCGAATTCATATCACACGTGACCCCCGCGCGCTGAGCTCAACATTCCCCAGTCCGCCCATGGATTCATGCTCGTGTTCAGGTGCGCATTTCCACCACCCTTGTCCGTCGCACTGCTGACCAAAGTCCATAGCCTCACCCAAGAAACCAGTCTACGAGAAATCGAGGACTTACGAAAACGAATATACCACCTGAGAGGTGATGATCGCGTGAGTCTAACCCGCGCTCTGCTGTGACTTGACTGCATCTCATCATCTCATCTCCTGCTCTCCATCCTCCCCTTCTGTTAGTCGACACCAATCGTCGTGGTGGGCACCAAGCTCGACCTCGCAGCAGAGCGTGAAGTGACCCAAGAGCTGATCCGTCGTTACGCTGTCAGATGGGGCGTTCCCTTCTACGAAACCTCTGCCAAGAGGAATTGGAACGTTCACCCCGGCTTTGAAGATCTCGTTCGTCAAATGCGCATACGATATCCATACCCCACCAAGACCAAGACCCGGCGCGGTCCATTTCGCAGAGCCAAGACCAACAAGACCTTCACCGACGCTCCTCGCCCCAATACCGAAAAATGTATCATTATGTAACGCTCCCCCCTCATCACAACCTCATCTGCATACCACCTCATGTATCGTTATGCTATTTTACTTACGGCCTTCCTGCCTTCACCCATGACACATTTTAGAGTAAGTAACCACCACCTTCACTACACGGAGAACCCACCTGACCTTCCTCATCTACTCGTGTTTTGCCTCGTTTTCCTATAGTCCGGTGTATCTCCTACTGTACGCTTACATGTATCCCCAACCCCGACGTCACGGACGATTTAAATTCACTATTTACGGATACTTACGAACAGATAGAATTCCCGTGTCGCGCTGCGTCTCCGTCCGCATGTCGACACAACCCAGTGATCAAACCTTATCCCAACTATCACAGAACGTGCTGCCGATAAGGAGTCCACCCTTGGGTCAACTCTGACTGGGGAGGATTGTCCGTTATGGATCAACCCATCAAGAACACGTGGGGCCCAACGACTTTTGCCCCGGCCAGCTTCACCTCACAGTTAATCGCGGGTCCAAGAGGTGACCGAAGAAACACGACCCAAGGAATGGTGATTCGTCGGCGGGATGGGTAAGGTGGGAAGGTCGTGAAGAAGGCATAGCCGAGGTTCCCAATCCCAAATACGGAATCTTGAAACCGAACCATAGAAGGGATAGACCAAAAGACGTCACCGGAACCAATTCACACCCTCCGTGGTTCGGGATGAAGAGGCGTACGAGAGGGGGTGACCAGCAAGAGACTGAGTCCCCGCTGAATCTGTGGTCGACATCGCGATCGTCGCGGAGAGACTTGGTTTGGAAGTAGTCGTCATCGTGAGGACGTCACCTGTGAAGTCAGATGACAAAACCCGCCACGCAGAATCCACAAGGTTTGTCAAACCTTGGGGAACCTCATCCCCAGCGTCTTGCGTTGACACCTCCACATTTAGTTGACCCTGACACCAGGTACGAATGTGCCAATCCTGGAGTGTTCAAACTCAGGCAACTCAGAGAGAGAGGACAGGTACAGCGCCTATCCCTGAACTCACTGACGCTTTCGGTCGCCTCCTTCTGGCTCGGCGGTTTGCTCCCACCCCCAACGAGGGATAACAACTTCCTATCCGGTATCCTGTGACTGTGGCGAAGAAGATTGAAGAGAAGAAGAGGACCAGCGGTCGCGGTGTTCGGTGGCGAGTGAACAATATGGCACCCACTGCGCACTGGGGATGATGCCTCCCGTCACTCCGAGCCACGGAAACCAAGAATGCGGTCGTTCGTCTATGACTTCCTGGGTCTCACTTGGCCCAAGTTTTATGAGGCGAGCAACCTTCCCCACGGCGGCGGCGTCGACCGTGGGGGTGACTTTGGGTAGGTCCGCAAGCAGAGATACAATCTACCCGGCGCATCCGATCTCAGCGCGGCGCCCAATAGCTTCAGAAAAGGACCACTCGGTTTATTTGACGTTTTGCGATTGACTAGCAACAGCTGTCAGAACGGGCGAGGGAGGGGGGGCGAGCAACACCATGAGACAGGTGGGGGGGACAGGGGACAAAAAGGGGATCAATTAATTCAAGGAGCCCCTAGCCCTGTGACATGAAAGTTCA